>Ga0325410_1002093_pt1 | contig 22272 bp, 15 predicted proteins | sample PopdelMetagenome_16_FD_206182 | JGI IMG/M metagenome (GOLD analysis project Ga0325410, IMG submission 206182) | Populus deltoides microbial communities from Bellville, Georgia, United States - Xylem-PdIQD-R3 | ecosystem: Host-associated > Plants > Phyllosphere > Stem > Wood/Secondary xylem...
TATAACTATTTAAGACGTTAATGATTAATGAGAGCTTGGAAGGTCAAATGGTTACTACTACTTTTAACATTATATTTTTAGATAGAAGCCGGCTTTAGTTGGATGATGCAGACGAAGGGTATTGTTTTTTTTTTTATTATTATTATTATTATTATATAGAAGGGGTTCAAGCTCAAAGCTTTTTAAGGAGGAGAAATACTATTATTATTTGAGTTATAGCTTATTAACAAGAAAATTGGTGTTAAGTGAGGAGTTTGGTTTAGGTGCAAATAAATAAATGTTAAAATAAGATGTATGCGTCCAAAAAATGAGCTTAAAGAGAACAAGAATTTTGTGATGACTATATATGGGGTGAAATCTCGTTGTATTCTAATTTCCAAAGCAAATATATGTAAAGGTATCGTATTAGAATACGTCGAAAGCATAGTACAATAGACAATAGTATGGCGGTTCTCGGATTAGAACTTAAACTTTTCTAGTGACTAATGAGAAGTGATATCGGAATAAGATTTACTTTCCTAGAGTTTTCATGCCTCCAAACTTCAAATTATGCTCTTGATATTATTAAATTGGGTTGTCATACTCTTGAAAGGGTGGCTCTATCAGTTTCTTCTGTCTAGTTATGCTTGTTTGAGATACTTAAATAAGGAATCTTTGTAACTTAAATTACATTTTAAGTCAGTCCCTTTGTTTTTTGCTACTTGGGAAGCTTCTTTATTTCTTTATTCTATTCCAGATTCGACCTTTTTTATGCTATACAATGTATACACATTATACAGAGAGTCGAAACGTGTTTATCGAGAGAGAGAGAGAGAGAGAGAGTAACGTGCATGCCATCTTTTCTTCTATAGGATGTGCATGAAATAAAGTTAAATCCACAAGAGCTACGCAGCTTCATCGTAGTTTCGAAAGGGAATAAAGATACCACAAGGAATGAGAAGACAAGAATAAGCTTTAACTTTGAAATGGACCCGTCTTGCGACTGACTGAGATTATATATTATTCAGGAGTTACTTTAGGTTTTTGCTATGTACGTGATAGAGATAATTTTATTCCATAATACTAACGACTAAAAAAATTATAATTACGAAACTCGATCGATCTGTTTCTTTCTGAAAACTACTGTCGCATATATAACCACTAAATTCTATTTCGTTTGTCTGTTTGTGTAACTCAATGAATATTTTTATCAATGAATCCGTACATCCAATATTGTTGAATATCACATACTTCATATAATTTGTAGCACTTGGCCACAGAAAATTTAGAAACAAAAATTACATTATGAATTTGAGAGTATATATATTTTCCAAATAATTGACACGGTTGTTTCACTTGACTCTTTCAAATAACAACAGATTCTTGGAGTTGCATCCATTTATATACTGAAGAAGTTAATAAAATTAACATATTGAAGCACAAACTCTGATGTATAGGTTGTTTTCTGCAAAATGTAATTTGTAGTAGACATGCTTCCTGCTGGTATTTTACTGGAAAAAAAAAAAAGGGAAGATCATGTAATGAAGATGGGGATAATTTGTAGAGAGAGGGGAAGAGAAGTGTCCCTTACCACGTAATAAAAGAAATTAAGAATGAAATGTCTTGTTCAAAGTAAAAAGGATATATTTAATTCTTCCGCTTTATGGAAGATTTTGGATGCTTTTAAAGGGGGCTATGGTATTTGCAAATGCTAGGGCCTCTGGCTGTGCAGAGATTTGGTCCCAAAAAGAACTTGCAGGAATAATTGTGTAGTGCTTCCCGGAATATCACAACATGGCCATGCCACCTTTTTTTTGGATTCTTCACAACATGGCAACTTTTTGGGCTTTCCAAATGGTAGCCCACCTCTTCATAGTTCAGTACTCCTGCTTCAGCTTAGAGGCTGGATGGGAACCTTCCTTGATGCAAATGCAATGTTACAGATTTGACTTGTGTTTCTAACTCTATCCACTTTCGTGTGTGTTCTCGGCCATTTCAGCATTTCGAGAGCCTACGTACTTGGCTGTTGATAGCATAGTTATGAAATATAGCTTGGCTCGACAGGTTCATGGGATTTTGGCTAGGTTTTAACTCATAAAAAACTTGGCTTGCAATTACACAGGTCAAACTCAGCCAACTATTAGATTAACCTAAAATTTTAGTGATCTAACATAACATAACTCACGTGAGACCTGACATAGCCTCAAATATTTTTTTTTATAATTTATATGTACAAGAATTGTTTCTTAATGTTTTAATGTAAGATATTTATATATAATTTGTATTTACATGGATTTTTTTTAATTTTTTAATGTGAGATAATTATACTACACTTCACGTTTTTTTTTTATAACTTATATCCACAAGAATTATTTCTTTATTTTTCGATGTGGGATAATTATACTTACACTTCATATTTTTTTATAGTCTATATCCACATAGATATTTTTTTTTATGTATTATAACTATATATAGTCTACATCTATATGGATTGTTTCTTAAGTTTTCGATGTGAAATAAGTATACTACACTTTACATTTCTTTTTATAGCCTACATCAACATGGATTGTTTCTTAATTTTTCAATATGAGATAATTATATTACACTTTAGATTTTTTTTTATAGCTTACATTCACATGCACTATCTCAAACATTTTCCATATAAGATATTAAAACCTCAAACATATTTTTTTTTTATTTTTTCGGGTTGACCTAGGTCAACCAGTGTGACCCAGGACTTGACTTCTTAGTCAGGTCAACTTTCAAGCCAAGTTTAATAATAATGATTGATAGTATGGTCGTCTCATTATCAAAATATTTTTTTCATTAATGAGACAACCATACTATCTACAGCCAAGTATGTACGCTATTAAAATATTTTTTGGCTATCCCATAAAGAGTCTTGTAGTGAAATATTTCCTTCTTTTCTTCATCAAATTAATGGTAATCAAATTTTTTTCATTTATCATAGCGTTAAAATCAATTAGTGATTTATTTTTGAGAAACCCATAAACTCAATTGTGATATGATAAATAAAAAAAAGAGAAAACCTCCAATTACAAAACAAAAAAATTAACATGCATGGAAAATTAATTATGCATATAGAAATAGATTACTATTCACCATAAAATGTAATTACTATTTTGCCCTTTCAAAGAAAAATCAATGACCTTAGTGTTGGAGGTATAATGGTCTTTTCCTAAGAATTTATTGGTTATTATGAGATTGATTAGGGATAATTTGATTTCTTTACCATTCAAATACACAATGTAATGACTATATTGCCCTAAAAGCATGATCCCCCAAAATTATTAAAAAAAATACATATTTTAATATAAAAATCCAAAGAAAAAATTAGAAATTTCAAATCCAAAATATTTTTAAAATATGAGGAGACAAACCTTTGAGCTACAACAAACTAAAATGCCAAAAGAATAGCCAAGTTAGATATTTTGACAAAATGAGATGAAAAAAGACTTAATAGAAAGAAAAGTGAGTTGAAATCCAAACTTGACCTAAATTGAAAGAATTCATTAAGTTTAAAGACTTAATTAAACTTCTAACATGTTTAATTGACATATTGAAAGACTTATTGAAGGAAAATTAAGTTTGAAAGTCAATTAGAAAAAAATTAAAATAATTAATTAAGTTTAAAAACTTAATTAAACTTCTAATGGGTTTTGTGGATTCAATCAAGGACTCGATTAAAGAAAAATCAAGTTTAAAGACCTAATTTAGATCAATTTGCAAAGATTGGAAGGTTAGAGACATAATCGAAACTTTAAAATGCTAAATTGGAGTAATCAGGGGTTGAATTGAAAGAAATTTAAAGATTAAAGTTGATTAAAGGTTAAATTGAAGAACATCAAAGCCAAGGAATAAAGTGCAAAAAGCGTGTGAGTTCAGGGACTAAAATTAATCAAATCAAGGGTCAATTTAAAAGTTATTGAAAGTTTGATAGTTGATAGAGGTCAAATTGTATAGTTTGGAAACCAAGGACTAATTTTAAAAATAAGCTCATATTAAAGTATTTAAATCAAGGTTTCTAGAGGCACAATTGCAAAAATTAAGTTTCAGGGTCAATTAAGAGTGTATATGCTGAAATTGAAAAAATAGAGCCTAAATTGCAATTTCTCAAAATCCAAATTTAAAATGCTAATTTGTAGAGTTCAAATAGACGACATGTCACTTATTTTTAATGAAGAGAATGGATGACATGTTTTTTAGTCCTTGTGTCTTCTTCTTCAGCTGAAAAGGCTAGTCAAGATGTCAGTTTCAAGCAAATAATCATGGCATCTCCAACTAATTTAGAGGCTTAAACCACCCCCACTTAATATAGAAACATCTCCTCTATAATGATCGACTATTCCCATCAAAAATTTACATCTCATTTTCTTCAATGATGTTGACAACATCTTGTCCCCAGTTAGCCTCCTTGCATTGACAAATACAGGCTGAGTGGGGGGCAATCTTCCAACAATTGAATGAGTTCTAAACCTCCAAATCAGATGAGATTTATTCCTAATTGTAGATATACACCCCCCCTACATGATTAATGTGTGCCTATGGTACGATTATATCTCATTTTCCATGACAATGTCACTAAAGTGACCCATTCAGACAGTCAAGACTAAAGAAGAAAGTTCCATGTTTAAATATAATTTATGGCTGCTTTTTTTATATATAGATTTTAGCTTATAAAAGGAAAAAATGAATTAGAATGCACCTTTTTATGGAGGTTAGAGGAGAGGATGTGGAAGAATCTTCCAAAACCACCTTGTGTAAAACCATGAAAAGAAAGTGTTTTCTAAGATTGATAATGAGGTTTTTTGGAGAGGAAAATGACAAAGATAAATAGAAAGGAAAGTAGAGAGAAAATAGAAAAGAATTGGTGAGTAAATGAAGAGAAAAAGTGAAGCAAATTGTATGAAAACTTGAAGTAAGAAAGGAGAAAAAAAAGTTCATGCAAACTAAAGATTAGAAGCTGAGAACAAGGGGAAAAAAGTAACAAAACCTAGAAAAAAGAGAGTTGCATTATTCATAAAGGTATATGTGAACTTTGATGAGATGATGCAACCCAATAGGCACACCTCTCCTTTAATGTCTTCTTTGTCAAGATCTTTGTTTGTTTGTTATTGATTCTATTCATTTCATTTTAGGTTAATACCTATATTTAGTATATTTTTGTTATCAGATTTGATATGCATTTGTTAAGAAAAGTAAGTTCAAAATAGTTTTGAATATATAACTTAATGTTATGTGATTTTTAAAATCATTTAATTAGTATGTTTGAATGTTTTTTTTTTTTTTTGCATTTATTAAATACATTGATATTTGATGTGCCTAGACTTTGCTCTTAATTTGTTTTCTTAACATATTGCTGAGTTTAGTTAGGACATTGTATATGATAACGATGATAAAAAAAAACAAACGTCATAAATGATGTAATAATGTTCAAGGATTTCAGAAATGCATTGCTAGTTTTTGTTGATGGTATAGATGAATCCTTGTTTTGTTTCTTTTACATGTTTTCTTTTAGTTTTGGAAGTTCTAGCAGGTCAACACAAGCATGTTTTAAATATTTTTGATAGGTTTAGGCTTTTCTTTTAAGGTTTTAGTTAGTTTATAGGTTTATGTCTTTGCTAGGGTTTTATGGGTTTTAATTGAATTTATGGGTTCATGTTCTTGGTGTTCTTGAACCCATATTTAGATTTTCTTATGTTTTGGAATTTTAGCCTCTCTAATAAGCTTCGGTCAAAGCTATAACTCATGCTTGATTGTTATGTGCCATCTTTTCCTTGGATCAATCAATCCTTAAAACCAATGAATGTCTGGGTTGGGGTTTTCACTGTTATGTTATTTTGGTGAAGATTAGAGCTTATCATTGTTATTTGATAGATGATTATATATTAGATCTTGATGTTGCATCTTTTTATGGTTTTTGTTTTTTACAAAATCTGGTCTATTATTTCATCCATGTTTTTAGGTTCACCAAAGGTGTTCTTGGGTGTTTAAATTGAAATTTCTTGTTTGATCTTTGTTTCTGAGTTTCTGTCCTTGACCCTTGTTCTTAGGCCTAGGCAAGGCTAGAAAGTCCAACCCACATGGTTGGGCTAAGCCTGTTCCAGGCTTAGGGTAGCATTTGGCTTGTCATTTTTTACAAAGGGAAAATACATTTTTTGGTCTTTAGGGTGTGTTTAGCAAATATATCCTAATGAATTTTTTACAGTTTTATTTATTGATGTTTCTTGTTTCGCCAAACAAAGCCTTCTTTTTTTAATTTAATTTTTCATTTTTTTCAAATGACCATTTTGCATTTGTTTTTAGTCCCTCACTTTTTACCTTTTTATATTTAATATTTGAGATTATGATCTACATGTGAGGTGTTTTTCCGGTATTAAATAAACTAGCTTATTATTATTATTATTATTATTATTATTATATTCAAAGACAGCAGAAATATATATTCCAAAAAAATACCTTTAAATATTTTGATTTTCATATGGCCAAATCTCCCAAATAAAAAAAAAATCATATTTTCATAAAACAATACATGACATTATTTAGCATTTTAAGTACCAAAAATTCAAGAAAAATAGTTTTTTTCTTTTAATGATCCTTGCATGTATTTTTGGATTTAATAACAAGTTTATTAAATCTATAAGAACTTGACATACATTTCAAAAACACTAAAAAAATATAATTTCTTTCAATACCAAGGATTATAAATTTATACGTAAGATGTATTCTCAATATAAAAAAAATAAATGCAAAAATATGTTTAGACTCTAGAATGATTAGGCTTGACCAATAAAATCATGGTCATTCTATTAAGGTTGACAAACTTTAAACCAATAGATAGATGAACGATTAGGGAAAAAAAAACAACATACCATATTAATTAGATAAATAGACAATGCAACTTTTTTTATGTAGGGTGTATTAGGGGTGATAATATCCTCTCTAAGTGGCAACTTTAAAGATCAGTTAGTGATGACTCCAAACCTTTTAAACTAATAAAGAAAATTCTTTGTTCTTTCTACCTATACCTGAGGATCCTGATCTGAAGGATAATCCTTGTGACGCCGCACATGTGTGACAGAATGATGAATCTAATGGAGAATTTGTTGCGATGTCATGGTCGCACAAATTAATTACCATAACTTAAAACACATAAGATAGTATAGAGCAAGCAAGGGGTCGATCCCACGAGGAAGGTTTAGTTTAGATTTTTAAGCTATACGTTATGCAATTGGGGAGGTTTGATTTGTAATGATTTAAACTATGGCAAAAATTAAACTAGCAAACAAAATCAATTAAAACTAAAATTTATCAAGAAAACAAACCTTGATCGCAAGCACAAATCCACCTACAGAAATCAGATCTGATCCTTGAAATGAAACTCTAGTTTATATTCTAAATTTTTTATCTTTTCTTAATGTTGATTAGTTAACAGATCCGCTGTAAAACTAATCATAACCAACAAATAATCACAGTGTCCGCACTAATGATTTAATCTAATGGCATCCTTAAGATCTAGCAATTAAGATCTTAAGGATGCCATTGGATTAAATCAGTTTAATAACGTAGTTCCGCCACAATTATCAAGCTTAGTTGCTTCATAAGTTTATATACCACTACTCCGGTTTTAATATCAAACTTAGCAATAGATTGTTTACAATAATAACTTAAAGTCCGCTCTAGCAATTAAGATAAACAATCATAGGAAATATGCATAGAAAAACAAGCATACTCATTCATAATACAAACTGAAAATAAATGGAAGAACAAATCTCACAGTTCTTGAAATCTGAAGGTTTTTGCGTCCTTGCAACCAAGAAAACAAGTCTAGCCTTGCATATCTATTGAACAACCACTCCTAAAGATGGAAGAAAACATGATTTCTGGTTTGTAAAGGGGAGAGTTTGTGTTTCTTCTCTTATGGCTGCCACCCCTTTTTTCTCTTCTTTTTTTTCTCCAAATGATGCCTCTATTTATAGGCTTCAATGGCAGCTCCTCCTGCACTTATCAACAATGGTGGCTATCCTTTGTCAATGGTTGGTGTAACTTCTTTTGATAATATTCAGCTGCTACCAACAATCCATCATTGTTTGGCAGAATTCAGCTGTCATCTTTGAAAAATCAAACATCCCTCATATGAAATCTTTTTTTGGATGAAATTTCTAGAGTTGATAGGTCTTTAAGTCCTGAATCCAAAAAAATTGAGTTTGCATCAATTGAACTTCTGCAGCTCCAAATATTGAATTTTGAATGGCCAAAGGTCAACATTGGCAGAATGCGAGATTTGACTTTGAAGGATGTGATTTCCATGCTCTTTATCTTTTTATTGTTCTTACCTTAAATTTCCATAAAGTTATGAATGTTAGCTTTTTAATGCCACTAGAATCACTTCATTTTGATCTCTAGAACTCGCGCTCTACACAAAACATCGACTGAACATCAAATCTGCCAAGTACCTCCAATTGACTCCTTTTTTCATCTTTCATCCAAAAATGCCTTCAAAACATAAAACAAAGAATATCAAGTATATATAACATAGGCAAAACACTAGTTAAATATGGGTGAAACTATCGAATAATATGGTTACATCAAATACCCCCACACTTAGCTCTTGCTCGTCCTCGAGAAAGGATAGGTAAATCAAATTGAAATTAAATTAAATCAAATCACTATGACTAATCTCTTAATCTCCCATCAATATACAAGAATATATGCATTATAAACAAGAATACAATAAAAAAGGATAAAAAGTATAAATTTTCATGAATTTACTTACATGCAAACTTCAAAACTCAATTATTCGTCGAGATTTAAATGAAATCTATACCATACCAAAGTGATAAGTCTTCTTATTGATATACACTCTCAACACTCACATGTTGAGGGCTTATGTGTTTAAATCTCTCAAATTCAATCAATGAATATGTTCTACCATAAGCTTGCTCTTCAATCTCATCTCCATTACTAACATATTACAAGCAATGCATGAATCAAAAGGTCTTATTTTCTGGTTATAATGGGGCTAAGGTTAAGGTGAGATAAAAGAGAGTAAAAGAAAAGGTTCAAACCAAAGAAAGTAGAGCATTCTGAAAAATGATATTCCAAACAAGATATTCCATCAAAGCACATAAATTTTCCATCTTTAATCACCAATGCTTAACTTCTTTTGATTTCAAGCTCTTTCAATATAAAATCTTAAGAACATAAAGGAATACTTTTTTTTATTCTTTTCTTTTCTTTTCTCTTTTCTTTTTTTTTTTTGTTTTTCACTTTTGGCAATTTTTTCCATCTTTTCATCAAGCATCACTTCTTCTTTCTTTTCACATAATTTCTAACCATAATTCCATAAGATATCACAAGTATATGCTCTATTAATCCTTGGCCAGGGGAAAAGGAAAACATATAAAAAGTTAAGGTTTATATATGGATAAAGCAAAGAAAGATAAAAAAGCTCAAAAGAGACTCACTAAAGATAATATGCTTTAGGTTGACTTTTTAGTTCAAGTGGTTAAAATTCCTAATGCCTTTATCATCTTCATGTATATATGTAATGCAAATGTAATCTCAACAAGATATGAAGTAAGTTCTAAATATACATACCATTAAAAGAATGCACAATCAAAGAATATAATGTTGAAGGTTCAAAAGCTTGTATTGGTATAACACTATAAAGTCAACATGGCATATTCTCAAAGTCAACCCTAAAATAATTAAATGTTAAAATTTGCATGCACACTCATTCATTTGATTTATATCTTCATCTATCTCAATTAATTCTCATACATAATACTCATATTCTCAAAAACTAATGGGAGTTCTAAAGATCAAACTTAAATTTATTTTTTTTAAGGACAATAAAGAAAACCAAAATTCTCCCAATACTCCCACATTTAAAACACAACATTGTCCTCAATGTTGAAATAAAAGAATAAGAGAATGACAAAGATAAAGTAAAATGTGAAAAACAAAAGATAAGGAAAAAGAAAGCAAATCTGAATTTTTTTTTCTTTTGTTGGGTTGCCTCCCAGTAAGCGCTTTTGTTTTATGTCATTGGCTTGACATGTTGCATGCTCATTCTTCATAGATTGGCTCAGCTAACTCCACAGAAGTGGTGAGTTCTGTCGTCCAACCTTCATAGAAAGGTTTCAAGCAATGCCCATTGACCTTGAGTACTTTGTTGGTTTCTAAACTTGTAATTTCAACTGCACCATAAGGAAAAACATTAGAAACAATAAAGGATCCAATCCAACGAGAGCGTAACTTTCCAGGAAAAAGTTTCAAACGCGAATGATAAAGAAGGACTTTGTCTCCAACATGAAACTCCTTTCTTGTAAGCATTCGGTCATAAAGACTCTTAATCTTTTCTTTGTAAGTCATTACATTCTTGTAAGCATCATTTTGAGTCTCTTCCAACTCTTGCAATTGCAACTTTCTTGCAATCCTAGCAACATCATAATCCATGTTACATTGTTTAATGACCCAAAAAGCTTTATGTTCAAGCTCCACCGGTAGATGATATGCTTTTCCATAAATCATTCTATTAAGGTTGACAAACTTTAAACCAATAGACATATCAACGTTTAGAAAAACACAATATACCATATTAATTAGACAAATAGACAATGCAACTTTTCTTATGTAGGGTGTACTAGGGGTGATAATATCCTCTCTAAAAGGCAACTTTAAAGATCAGTTAGGGTTCCTAGCGACCAAAATACTAGGTGATGACTCCAAACCTTTTAAACTAATAAAGAAAATTCTTTGTTCTTTCTACCTATACCTGAGGATCCTAATCCAAAGGATAATCCTTGTGACGTCGCAAATGTGTGACAGAATGATGAATCTAATGGGGAATTTCATATGGACTAAGTTTTTTATTTGTCTATTTGTTATATTTTAATTATTTGGTATATGTATTTGTTTTCAACGTGCCATTTCTTATATGTTTTAATTTGTGAGATCATGTACAAACTTCTAGGATAGGTGGATAATTAACGGTCTGCTCTATAACTATCAATCGATGTTCAAAACTCGTGAAACACCCAAAATTAGATCTGAGTGTTTTCTTGGCAATGATGGGCATACATGCTTTAACCATTCTGTGTAACACACTCATATTATCCTTACAAGGATTGTCACTTGGCAAATATGAGATCCTTTGAGACTAGGTAGAAAACCTACCAAAGTTCACTCAACAAATAGAATTTATCCTTAGGTTGTATATGCCATCTATAATTTTTCATCAAGCATGACCATATGTTCCCTATATTGGAGGACTTTGAACTATGAATTATGACTTCCATTAAATACTCGTCTTTTCATGAATTTGAGCAAAAATCTAAGCTTGCATAATTAACTAAGAGAAAATGTCGAAGAATTAACGCTAATGGATTGCCATACATTACAAAGATAAATCATATTATGAATGACATGGAGAGGCTGCTACCCATCATAGGATACGTGGATGAGACTCTTTTTCAAAGATGATATGGAAGGATTGCACATTTGATAAGGCTCCTAGTACAAGCACCAACTATAAAAGCACTATTGAATTTTTTTAGATCCCAATTATAGGTGTTTCACCTTAAAAAAAAACATCAATATGACATCCATATTGGAAGAGTACAATAGGATCCTAAATTTTCCAAATGATAGTTATAAGGTCTACTTCAAGTAGAGATTTGAGGATACCGCTTTGAAGATAACTAGGTTATTATACTTGGGAAAGGTCGGCCAGTTTAAGGTAGCTGATGGGGGATTGATATGGAAAAGTAATAAAGCTAGAATGAAGAAAAACATGGGCAAGAAAAATTGGGAAATGAATGATACAAGATAATGGCATTTGCTATATTTGGGCTTGTTTTGTTTCCATCTGAAGCTGAAGTCAACAGTTTGGAAGTTGCAGATGCGTTCATAGAGTATGAGCACTCTAAAATTAACCCTTTTGCTATAATTTTAGCTAAAACCATGTTATCATTCAATCATTGTAGTTTACATGGATGAGGGGTCATGAGATGTTGTATTCCACTGTTATATCTATGGATTATTAGTCAAATCAAAATACCAAGAGATATTTTTAATAACTTTTAATGGTTTGTTCTTTGACTATTAAAGATTGTTATGGATGAAACTTGGAATAATTTGGATGAGAAAGCATGGGTGGAGAAATATGCAACATTACCACAAAGTAACTTTAAGTGGGAAGTACCTTGTATGAACAATACATCTTGCACAATGTTTTGTGGTGGTAAAAGATGGGTCCTTTTTATTGGAATCATAGGTTACAGTGGTTATGCTCCTATATGAGTAACAAGACATCTTAGTGGAATATAGTATGTACCAAGAACCTTGGGTTTAGATGATTCCACCGGATCATTTAGGAATCAGTCATCATTGGAAAAGCTCAAGTTGATTAGATAAGATTGGGAAGACTTCTTATGGTAAAGAAGGATGAAGGAATTGAGTTTGAATCATCATCCAACAAAATTAAGCCATATGGAGAAATAACGGGCTTTCTGGAATAATTGAATCTATGACTCCTAAAAACCCAGAAATAGAGTAGCCACAAGCAACTAAAGAAGGATAAAAAAAATGATTGATAATGAGGAAGAGCTTAGAAAGCAATAAGAAATATGCAGATTTTTTTGAAAATAAAAGGTAGCAATAACTCCTAGAAAAACATCTGAAAGAAGATAAGATGATAAATTTTTTGAATTAGCAAATAGAATGAAAGAACAAAAAATTTGTGACCTCAAGGTGGATAAAGAATGGAAAAAAAGGCTGAGGTAGAAGTAGCCAAAGGGATCCAAAATGAGTTAGGAACTCGAATAACCAAACACAATAAACCGGTCAAAAAATATGTGCAAATAGAAAAAAAAACCGGGGGGTCAAGATCAACAAGTTAGCTAAGAGGAGAATGAGTATTGATAAGGAAATATTAGATTCTTTGAAAAAGGAAAATAGCAGCCTTAAAAAAAAATAGACGATGAAAAAAAATAGAACATATTAGTTGAAATTGACAAAGAAGAAGTAAAAAGGATTCAAGCTCAAAATATAGCACAATTAGAAGAAAGGACTGCTTAGAAAGCTTTTGAATCTAACATGAAAGATTATAAGAAAAAAGGATGAGTGTTTAAAAGAACATCTCATAGTGTTACAATCCAAGCTAGAAATTTGAGAGGAAGAGTTGATGGAGCTAAAAGGCCAGTACTTTGAAATAGAAAAAGAAATAAACAAGTCCAAGGAAAAACATCATGAATATCAAGATTACATTGATAGTTTTAAGGTCTAGATTAACTCTAAAATAGCTAAGCTTGACATTGAAAGGAAAAAGCTACGACGAGCAATGGCTAAAGTAATCTATCTAAAAAACACAATATAAATGCTTGAAAGAAATGATGAGGCTTTAGCTTCCATTAATGGTGTCCTAGTCACTAATAGAACATTATTTCAAGATAAGATAAGGAAAATGACAAGGCAAGTTGAGAAAACAGCATGTCAGACTGAGAGATTGTAGCAACAAGCTACCCAAGTTGAAAATGATGCTATAAAGTACCGAGAACATTTAGATGCAACGACCACTTTTATTAGAAATATAGCTAATAGAGACAATGTTTTTTATGAGTCGTAATGTATAGGTTTTTCTAGATTTTCTAAGTTTGATTTATAAAAAATATACAAACTCTTTTTATTATATGTAATGAAAGGGTCGCAACTTAGATTCTTTTTTATCTAATGTTTTTGGAATTCAATCATGATAAGAACTTGGAGAAATACTCTTTTATAGCAATTAGTCAGAATTAGAAATCTTGCCCAAAATCAAGAGAATAGAAGTCAAGAATCAAGTTCAAATAAGTTAATCTATATCCAACATAAGTATCAACATGCAAATATTTTAGAGTTTTACATGTCCTATACGCATATGCAAAAGAAATATAAGCCCGCTCCTTTAACGCCACCCCTTACCAATAAGTAAATGGAAGACAAAAAGGAAGTTCATCCTAGACATAAGCAGAATAGTTTTTTGAAAAGGGAAATGGCTCAGTTAATAGATCTATTAGGACAAACTATTCACTCTAACAAGAGGCCCTACACATGGAAGCCAATACTGAGGAGTCTACAACAAATATTCCCCCTTGTCCTTATGCACGACCTCATCAGAAGAGAGTTTCAAATTATTATTTGATTAATTAAAATTTGCAATATCTTGCTTATAACACCCTAAATACATCAAAGATTCATGTTATCTTGTCTCCTGATTCATTGTAAATTGTTTCAAACCAGATGCATTAAACACATTTGTCTCTGTTCAACCCTGGATATCATAAAAATCTAAAAAACAAAAGAAAATGCTAGTTTTATCCCCTCTCAATTCCCCTTAATGATATTTATCAAAACCTCATAAATACCAATCAAATAGTGCCTCAACCACTTAAGCTCGTCCAACCACCCTTTCTCAAATGGTATAACAAAAATGCATAAGGCAAATACCATGCAGGAATAGTAGGTCATTCCATTAATGATTGTCACAACTTCAAAAAAAAATTGATCAAATAATTTAATATGGGTGGTTATCATTTCATGAGAAAAATGGTGTATTCAGTACAATCATAAAAAAAAATTAAGATTCACATGATCCATTTTTAGCTAGGGAAATATGTCGTAAGCTGTTGTTGAGATTTCCATAAAATTTAAAGCTCCTAAAATTGTCAAGTACACAGGAGCATAATGCCTGAAGACTTACCTCAAAGTATATTACAATATAATGGTAGAAGTTATCCATGATGAAAAACTCTTGATCCATCATATCCATGATAGCTTGGTCAAACCAACTCTCAATTGGTATATTGTTTGGAATGGCTCTGAAAAAAAAAACAAAGAAATGAAAGTATTTAGTTAACACATTTCTACAACAATTCATATTCAACTTAAATATGGCTTCAACCAAGTTAGATCTTCAAAGAAGATAGATAAAAAATAATGAGTCGGTCAAGGAATATGTAATGAGGTTGCGTGAAAGGGCAACACAAGTTTATCCTTTACTACTTGAGAATGAGCTCAATTCCATCTTTTTCAATACTTTAAAGACTTCTTATTATAAGTACTTGACTGGTAATTCATTAGCATATTTTATAGAGATAATATCGGCAGTAGAGAGGGTGGAGCAAGGATTGAAATTGAGAAGGATAAGGAATCTAAAAGAGAGGTTTGATACTATATTAGTGGACAAATCAGAAGATAGCTCCAAATGAGAAATATGGATCAAGATCACTTTATGCCTCAGTATCCCAATCATTTCCCTCAAATGACTAATCAAATTCTATCTAATAAGAAATCATATGGAAACTTACAGCTGCTAAAGAAAACTTTAACACCCTATACTTTATCTTTTAAAAAGATGTTTAAAATATTGGTCGGTATTGGACAGATTATTCCAATTCACCAAAAACTATTTTTACCCCCGTGTCTAAAACAATATGAGTCTGTCTAAACATGTGAGTATCATGGTTTCACTAGTGGGCATAAAATTGAAAACCACCATGCTTTTAAGGACTAGCTCCTCTAACTTATCGAGGCAGGACGAATCATATTCGAGGAAGCTCCAAATGAGAACTCAAACCTACTTCCAAATCATGCCTTAGGAATTAGAGCAGTCAATTCCATTGAAAAAAGGGGAAAAATGAAATAGTCTTAAGGGCAACCATAAAGAATTTATATGTTAGGAATTAGAGCAGTCAATTCCATTGAAAAAAGGGAAAAAATGAAATGGTCTTAAGGGCAACCATAAAGAATTTATATGGAATGTTGATGCAAGTAGGATACCTCAAGGTGACATCCAAGACACAAATATTAGGGGATCTTGATAAGTTTTTTAAATATCACTATCAATATGGTCATGACATTGACTTTAATGATGAATTCCATCAATAGGTAAAGAAGTTGATGACTCTTTGAGTATTAAGAGTTGAAGATATCAAGATTAACTCTAGAATTAGAATGATAATATCCTGAGAGCTGAATGATGGGGTATGTTGATCACTTAAAGAAGGAGCTTCTTACCAAGGATCAATCTATATTGAAGCAAAATCTACTGCTCACACTAACACAGTTCAAGACTTATGCTTGAATATAATTTTTGAGATCTTAATATAGTCGTCAATGGAAACTACAAGAAGATGCAGACTTTTTTCCAAAGAGAGAAATAATGATGTAAGCTTGGCTATGACATTAAAGTATCCATTAAAAGTGTCCATTGGGTATATTCTAAGGACTAAAATGAAGTGGACTAAGAGGAATTCAATGGGCTAAGTCAAGAGGCTTGGGTTCAAAAGGTTTAAATATGCTAGTTTGGACCTTCATCTACTTTTTGGACCATATTTGAGGCTATATACAGATTTTAGATATGATTTCAATTTTTTTTGGAAACTAGATGTTTGTACCTTTTCAACGATATATGGTAGGTTTGCTAGTTCATCTAGATGTGAGATAACAATGTCTTTAAAGTTAAGCATAAAACTTGCCAACAAAGTGCAAAAGGGGAAAAAAAAAACATTGTTTGCTTAAGAGTTATGGATTCCATTCACTAAAAGGAGCCCTTCATTCTATTAGCAACTTATGTGGCAGCCTTTGACTTACTTATTTTACAAGGATTCCATATCAAACAAGAAGTACAAATTAATTCTTATTTTACAAGACATCAGGCTTTTGCTCAGCAATGATTCTGTAAACAATTATTTCTCTTGAATTATTTTTAGTTATTAGTTACGACACCATAGGATAAAATTTCATAATATTTATTTTATTATTTTTATGTTATTTAGTTAATTTCTGGGTTATTTTGGGACTAGTTTCAAATTGGATCAAGTGAACCCATTAAGTTATATTTGAAGTTAATTTCTAAGAGTATAAATACTCTTTTGTAAGACTTAACTTTTAAATTTATAATACATATTAATTGCCACATATTGTAGCATAGAAAATAAGGATTTTCTTGCTCGATTCATGATTGAACCACATTCTTCAAAAAATTGATCAATCTTTGTTGTGATTTTATACTTCTTATGCTTGTTTTTATATAAGGATGTTGTGTGAGGACTAGTTTCAAATTTATAGTCTTGGTGTCTTTGGGCAGGTCATCCATTGTGTCAAGCTCAACTCTCAATCATAAGCCTAAATTAAGAGGATCTTGGGTTCGTGAATTCAATTAAATTCTGCTAGAATTCGCGTTAGTTGGTATCGAAGTAAGGTCTAATATCAGGTTATATCCCTTTTAATTCATGTCTTTATTTTATATATTACTTCCATAAAAGTTTTGGATTCTTGATTAAAAAAAAACCCTTGTTCTTGTGTTTTTTGATAAGTGCCAAACACCTACTCTAAAAATTATGTGTTCTTGATTTTCTTGATTGTTTCATCTAATCGACATCCTTTAAAAAAGCAACTCTATAAAATTATCATCTAATCAACATCCTCTAAAAAAGCAACTCAATAAAATTTGTTATATATATATACATCATCTAATCAACATCCTCTAAAAAGGCAACACTATAAAATTATCATCTAATCAACATCCTCTAAATTTGTTTGATTTTACCAAAGCATATAAAAAAAAGAAAAAAGTTTTGAAATTCCTTGGGTTGGCTCCATATACATTAAATTTTGATCATTAGGCAAGTTGGTTAAACTTTGAATCTAGAATCTTTATTCATTATTGATTGTGTTTCTTTAAAAAAAATTAGGTTGATTAGTTGTTTTCTTTAGTTTTATTGATTATCTTGATTTAATCTTTATGTTGTATTATCATTCTTGCTAGTATTAGTTGTTTGTTGATTTTTATTGGTGTCTTCTAATCATCATTATTTTTGCATGAATTTACATTGCTACTTGTAAATTTGTCTTTGCAGTTTTGTTTTACTAGTTTCATAATTTTCTTGATTCTTAAGTTTTTTTCATAATTCTATTATAAGATCACTGTAAAATTTTGTTGATAAGTGTTTGTTTCATTAAAAACTGAAGCTAAGAAAATTTGTGTGAAAAAGGCATCATGAGCATATTAGAGTGAAAAGATTACAAATTTGTGTGATACATGGTGGGTGAGGTATTGTTTTTATTTCATCTAACGATTTCATGCAGGTAAAAAAAAATATATGCTAAAAGTGTTGCTTAGAAAAAGGGTGAAAAGCATGAAAAATCTAACAAGTTGAACTCTAAATTGCAACAATACATAGATGTAGTGTTTGGGAAAATTTTGAATAAATTTGAGAAATTGGAGACTTATGTTGCTAGACTATTTCGACTATTGTCCCTATTAAAACCCAATGGTGCAGTGATACGACCAAAGAGTTGATGTCTTCTTCCAAGTGTAGGAGTGTCAAAGTAATAAATAACCCGGCAAGACCGGGGTCGAACCACAGGGAGGTTGACTGTATAAACTACAAATAAAGAAATAAATAATAATAGAAAATGAGTTGAAGAAATCTTTAAGATGTGATATTGATATAAGGATTAAACAAGGATAAAATAATTGTCAAGGTTAGAGGATCCACTAATGGTATTTCAAACAAGTATAGTATAAACTCTTTTTATTACTGAACTGGAAACCACACACAAAGGAGGTTCCAATCGGATTATAAATTGTTAACATGATTACATTAGTTATCTTATTCGAATAATGTTAATACTTTTAAATGTTGTCAGGTATTCATGATTATAACTTATATTAACAACAAATCAAGTTCCTTTATAGCACAGGTGTCGATTATACCATACGGTTGAACTATGAAAGTGCCAAGTATTTGTTGTACCAAGGGTTATACAACATAAATCTAGATTAACCATTTAACAAGCAAAGTATTAAAAGTAAAAAAGATAGCAAATACAAAACATGTTAGTATCAAACATTAAAGTCAATGTTGAGTTTATACTATACTTATTCTTACACCATTGGTGTAACCTTTTCACCCTGACATAATAAACTTAGCTAAACATAATGAAAGAGAGAAACATAAATAAACAAGATAAGAACATAAATAAGATATAAGTTAACTAAGTAAAGGAAAGGAAATGAAAAGCATAAATAAGAGATTAATATAAACAAAACTTAAGCATTATAAAAATATAAAGAGAGAGCAAGAACATGATCTTGATCTGAAAACTAAGATGCTTAAATGCATGGCAAATGCCTCCTTTTATAGGCCAAAATTTGGAACTATTGATTTGATGACTAATTGTTGAGTGGGTGACCACATCTTGACTTGGTGACAGTTCTTATCTTCTTGTCTGAACAAAACGTCATTGCTAACATTAGAATTTGAATAAATAGTCTTCATGAAAGTTATAGGAAATTGTCTCAGCTTTCCAACCAAAAAAAGAATTGATGCATTTGGATTTCTAGAACTCAAGATATGGGTTGAATACTGAACAGTGTCTAGACTGCAAAACAGATTTAAACTTCTCTTTTGATGATAAGATTGGACTTTTTGAATGACATAATTGAGTCTTAGACTCCTCATAAATGTTTTAGGCTTATGTCTTAGTTTTCTAGCCATATAAACGAAACTGAAATCCAAGATCTACAGCTCCAGATATGACCCAATGACTGAACAGTGTTCCAGTTTGGACTGAACCAGCATCTCTTTTCTAAGTTTAGCCCTCTCTTTGTCTTTTTAATTTCAGTAGTTAAATTCATCAATCAATCCCTTGATTTATGTGATAGGCCTTCATTTAAAATGAGCATTTACCATAAATTAAAGCTATCTTATATTATCAGACTTGTTATTATAAAACATGCTTAAGTTAGGGAATTTAATGATACTTGAGAACGTACTTTTAAGTAATAATCATGCAGCTAAGAGAGGGAAAAGGTGTTTTCTCTTCTTTCTTTCCTACCATCTAAAGGGGTTAGATAAGTGATGATTACGAGTCAAAAGAAAGGATTTTGAGAAAGAAAAACATATTCGTACTAGAAATTTAAAAAGATCAAAGTGAGAGTTCTGGAGAGATATGAGGGAGAAGAAGAAAGGTTATGGGCGCTAGGGTTATTCTTGTATTTTACACTTGAATTACCATCTAACTAAGGTAACAAACTCATCTCAAATGATCAATTTGATTGATTTTGTGATAGGTGAAATATTGGGTATGTTAGTGTGGTATGAATCTTAAGTTGGATTTTGGCTAGTTGAATTATTGGTTTTATGATTGATTTGTGTTTGTTCACATGAAACTGGTTAGGTATCAATCTAATTGAAAGAATTGAAGGAAAAAATCAATTCCTTTTTATGGTACAATTTCAACCTAAAAGGGGATAAAGGTAAAGGTGTAGGAAAACTTTGACTTGTTACAATCCGAAAACCATTTTATTACCAGGTTAGGGCCATTAGACTTATAAATTTAAGTCTAAATGAATTCAATTAAGAATTGATGTTTAAATCATGAATTTTGTGTTAGGTTTTATAATATAAATTTGGGGGCAAATGCAAATGGATGGTGAATTGAACCAATTGGGTTAGGTTAGCTTGTGATGAGTGTAAAATCATTAAGAAATAATGAAGAAAAACATGATGTATATAGGGTCATATAGGATCGGCCAAGCGAGAACAAGTTAACATGCAATGAAATTATATTTGATCGAGAAAAATGTGAGAGATCAATATTTAATGTTATATGGGAAATGAATTTTGAATGAGTTTGGTTATGTTATATAAAATGAGTAAATTTTGCATATGTTAGTGAATTGGAACGTTGAGGAAGGTTATTGCATTTAGAGGTAAAGATTATTGTGTAGTGCTTGATTTCTCATGTGAGGAAAAATTTTGATAAAAAAAATTAAGAATAAATCATGGTACAAAAGAGGTTGTAGTGTTGGCTAAAGAGGAAATAAATTGGCAGTGAATGTGACTATGATTATATATATATATATATATATATATATATATATATATATATATATGAATTGATGAATTGTATATGTTTTCCTTGAAATAGTTTTGACTATTTTAAATAAAATGTGAGTTGGATTGATTGGTTCATAGAAGGTTGAAATTAGTGATATTATAACATAGTTGAAAAGGCAATTCTTGTTTGAATGATGAGAAAACAAATAGAAATGCTTAGTTGTTTGTAAAATCAATAAATGAAAAATGAACAGTTTCGTCAGCTAATTTTCAGAGGAGATTGGGGCATGAAAATGATAAAACTTGGGATAAGTTTTTTCATAAAAGTTATAGTCATAGATGTTAGCTTTCAAAAAAGACTAGTCTTGTGAAATTTGGAGTAATAAAACTCCAGATAGGGGTTAAAATCTAAAGGGGAGGTCGAACTGAACCATATTGGATAGTTTTACATATTACGATCATGGGTGATTTTAAGTGTGTTAATGGCAGAACTGGGTTTTAATTCCTTCAATGAAGTTGTAGCTCTATTTGTTATTTTTCCATATACACAATCCACATCCAAATTTGAGTTCTATAACTTTAGGTATAGTTAAAATAGTTGAGGATTAAATTAAAAATGGCTAGAATAGCAAATTCCCAAAATTTATCTAGAAAATATTTTGGGTGAAAGACTTAAATGATAAAGGTTATGAAAGAGAAACCTTTAATATGAACTATGTGTAAATAGTGTTTAAGTGTGGGTGAAATTAAACCAAAATACATTATGGAATGGAAAAAAAAAACATAGAAAGAGTCGATGAGTGGTTCAAAATGATATAATGTTATATTAAGGTAATGTTATATTAAAGCATGGAATAATTGAGTACAAAGCCAAATTCATGATGAATTAAAGATTGAATGATACATAATGTTGTGTGCCAAATGGTACAAGAGAGACAACGGGTTCAACTCAACAATAGAGGACTTCTTCACGAGTTTAGGCGTCATATTGGTGTTATTTACCTCCACTGTGAATATGAATTTTTTTTAGAATTTTGCATCATTATGTTATTAGATTAATTGTTGTTAATGTATGTGACATGAATATCAATATGGAAATGATACGTTTAGACCAGTCAACTTTGATATAGCTAGTAACATCTATGTTTGGATGACCGGGATTGAATGTTTAGACTAGCCAACTGATTAGTACTTAAAAATACATTTTTATCAAGGTTTTATATCATCATTTTACACTTGAAGTATTAATAACTTCTTAACTAGAGCATGTTTTATAATAATAGATCTGATAATATAAGATAGCTTTAATTTATGGTAAATGTTCATTTTAAATGCAGGCATATCTCACAATTCAAAGTATTGATTGATGTGATTAACTATT
>Ga0325410_1002099_pt1 | contig 22243 bp, 11 predicted proteins | sample PopdelMetagenome_16_FD_206182 | JGI IMG/M metagenome (GOLD analysis project Ga0325410, IMG submission 206182) | Populus deltoides microbial communities from Bellville, Georgia, United States - Xylem-PdIQD-R3 | ecosystem: Host-associated > Plants > Phyllosphere > Stem > Wood/Secondary xylem...
CAATTGAATTTGTCTCATTTTGGGAGGAAAAAAATAAAAAGTGTTGTGATTTATTGCAAAGATAAATACTCTTAAAATTATCAAGAAAAAAATAAAACTTCCTCGGGAATATAAATCATCATGACCAAGCCGTGATGGGCTCCCAACGGATCAGAATTCTAAAAAAAAAAATATACCATATTAGTCCCGATTGATGACGTGAATAAAGCAAAAAATAACGATTTTAACCTTATGTTGGTTCGAATGTGAAGAAGCAAATATGCTTTGTTAATATTCCAGGATCAAAGTAATATATATATATATACATGAAAACTTCTTTAATACAAAGAAGATTTTCAAATGAATTGATCGAACAAATAAAAGTTTTTCTATTTCAAGGATAAAAATGAAACCAATTTTTATTCTTTCAAGAAAATACAACCTAGACATATCTCTAGGTCGACATGAATTGAAAATTTTTTTTTTCTTTAAAATTATCCCTTCAAAACAATCAGAATTCCAACTTATAACCATTAAATTTTCAAAGAGCTAATCTGGATCTTAGACTGAAACCTCTAAAATAAAAAAATAAAATATATATATATACACACACACAAAAGAGAAAAAAATGAAGGGAAGAGAGAGAAAATTGTATTACAATCTTCTTCTTCTTTTTCGTATTTTTTCAAATGAATATTGAAGAAGATTAACTAAAATTAGCCTTATCTCTCATGTTATAATACAACATTCAAAAACTATATATTAACTAAAATTTCAAGTCATAGTCCGCAAAACTAAAGGTAAAAAGTGCATTTCTTCTAGGAACGCACCAACCAATACATTATTTAGACGTTAACATGGGATCTTGATAGTCGTGTTCTCCATAAGATTAACATGCAGATGCTATGCTTACTCGTCAAGAATTCCAAGGAGATGCAACGCCATGGAAGTGGCTCATTATTGAGTCAAAAAAATAAAATTGCACAGTCAACGCCTAACAGTTATTTTTTTATTATTAATTCCATGTTATTTTTTAGAGGTTCAGATTTATTGGTGAATCTCGGTGGTTAGTGAAAACTGAGGGAAGAATCTATTATTAATTAAATTGTCTAAGAAAAGGAAAGGCTTTTGAAGAGCTTGCATCGCCTTGACCACCACGACTGGTATATTGATCCATCCAATTCAACTTTTTTAGGCACATCATGAAGGAATTCACTGCTTTATACCATCATTACTTGCTAATCTTTTGCAGGATGCTAGGTAGGAGCTCCATCGTAGAGTCGAAATAGATCATTGATGCAATCGAATTAATTAAAGCAATAGATCATGTATAAAAACTTCAAATAAAAAGGGATTTAAATTTACAAATAAATAATCATTTATCGATCAAGAAATTCTTTCCTTTACTATTTTATTGGTAGAGATCAATATTTAGCTCTTTAGCTGAATCAGACACAATTATCTAGTTTTCCTATTGCCATCATGCCTAAAAGAGAGATAGTCAACACATTTATTTTGATCCCATCATGCATAAATTGGAAAGTTTTTGGTGAATGCATGTATTGTCTTCCAAAGAAAATTTGATCACATAAAAGATGTGAGATTATAATCTCATTGCACAAACTCTAACCTAAATACACGCGCTTGTTTGTGATCGTGGTAGTAATTATTTTTTAAAATATTTTTTATTTGTAAATACATCGAAATAATATTTTTTAAAATTTATTTTTGATATGAACACATCAAAACGATATGAAAATATAAAAAAATAATTTGAAACATAGAAAAAAAATAAAAAAAAACTTTTGAAATACAAAAATAAACATGTTCTAACTAGCTATTAATAAGAAAAGGAAAAAAATGAATATGTTATATAATTGAAAAAACAATTATACATCTATTGCTTATATATGTTTTAAATTTTAGAAAACTCTATAACCAAAGTCGAATATCTTTACCATAGCAGGAATCACTAATATTATTTTGATACTGTAGATATTTCTGTTTTTAACATGTGTTTGGTATTATAAGTAGCGTAGTATGATATTTTTTATTTAAAATATATTAAAATAATTTTTTATTTTCTATATTAATACATTAAAATCATAAAAAAAATGTTGAATCTAATATTTTATTCGCTAAATAAACTTTTAAAATACACTTATGATGAAACAAATGGTGTTTTAAACTAAAAAAGTTCCCCCAAATGGAACTTTTAAGTCAATCCACGCGGATTCCGTCGAGCAATTAGCTAGCAGCAATACCTAAAAAAAAACCATGAGGCAAGTCAAGTCAAATTTCTAAAATATACAAATTTGTAATTTGCAGCACATCACCAGTCAATCCATTCGCACGCAGGTCTCCGCCGCTCGCTTCCATGTATAGATAGTTTATTTTCTTACAAATAATAAAATAACATATCCATGAAATCTTATATAGAGGTTGATGGATCGGTGTTTGGAAGCGCTATTACTCCTGTTTTTAGATTTTTTTTTAATAATTTTAATACATTATTAATTAAAAAAACATTCTTAAGAATTATAATTCACTGGAATATATAAATAAACAATGGATAACGTATCATGTCTGCATACAATAATTCAATGTTCATACTTTCAATTAATGGATTTGATAAGTCATGAACTTTGCTGAAAATGATTATATAAGAAGAAGTCAATCCAAAAACAAAATACCGTGCTTGATTGATTTCTACTATCTCAGCTTTGTGGTCTGGCCTAAATTGTCGGCTGGTCCCGGAATCCTTTACTACTTTGAATTCCATCGCTTCTAAGTCCACCTCTTTTGTCCGTTTTCTACTGCTTTTCTCGTAAATGCCACCTTGTCCATCCATCTGTCCTCCGCATACCCCGTCAAACTTTAACCCATGAACCTCCATTATATTGATAAACTCGCGAATCACTTTAAATAAAATAAATTATAAATACAAACTTTTAATTATCATGATGTTAAAAGATAAAATTAATAAAAAAATTTTAAAAAAAATCATAACAAAAACTCAAAAAAAAAGAAAGTAAAACACTATAAATTAATAATAAAACAGATGTATTCTTGGATTACTAATGTGTTTTATAATACTAGTCACGTGCTTCTTAAAATAAGGGTTGTGCCATTAAAATAAGATGGTGTTTGTTTCTGTTGTTACTTCTGCTTTTAAGCAAACCATAGAAAATACATATTTGGTAAAATATGAAATGTTGTTTATTGTTTGTGGGCCCTTGTTAATTTTGCGTTGGAAACGCAGGTGAATTAAAAGCAGCTCCAAGCTGCTTCACGGGAAGTGTAGAGTGAATTTCACTTTGCACTGTTTACTTTTGTAAAGTGAACAATGAAAAGTGAATTAATTCATTTGCACCGTTCACGTGAATAGTGGATAACATCTCCATTGTTCATGGTCAGATAGGGTCCGGTCCGAATCTAAATGTATTGGACTGAGTCCGACTCAGTAAAAAAAAATTCAATTATTTTTTATTTTTAATTGTGTTTTATTCAAAAAACTAGTGTTTAACATTATTCAATAATACTACATAAATTAGAAGGAGATCGCATGATGACGTAGTATTTGCAGAATTTGATCGTAATCCCAATTTTGTTCCCGATGATATTTTACTTGATTTTGTTGCATGCTCAAAAAACCATGAAAAATATAGTCATTGTCAGATGAATTTCGTACATGATAGAATTGTAGATAGTTTAATGGAACAATAAAAAATATTTTATATAAAGTATTATTTATTTCAAGATGTAATAGCAGTAGTTAAATCTACAGTATTTAAATTAAAACCATTAATATTAATATATATCTTTTTTTAGTTATTTTACAACCTCAATTTGAAAAACATTCTTAACCAAACACATTAAACTATTTTTTTTGTTCAACCTCAATTTCAACCAAACCGAACATATATAAATACCAAACCAACCTTATCCAAAAGTACTTTTTATAAAATAAATTTTTTCAAATCACAACTACAAAAGCTACTACAATACTAAACACACTATAATGGTCTGACAAGTAAACTAGAAAAAAATAAATGGTAATCCAAGCTCCCATCAATAACTTTCTTTAATGATACAACTAATATAATATATATATATATATATATATATTTAAAAGAAATAGGATTTAATTGTAGGGTAAACATTAATGCTTATAATACAGTTTAATACAATAAATAGATACAATATATATTGATATATTCAAGATACACATATACACTTATAGGTCCCATTATCATAAAAAAAAAATGGACATATTGAATACTTAAGCTTTTCTCCATTAAACTAGTCACTTGAGAAAACCTGGCTAGATAAAAATGCATAACTCGAGCATATAGAAGAACATGTTAGCTAGAGATAGGCCTGCCACAGCCTAGGAAGCTTAACCTATCTCCCACGTATAAAAAACACAAATGGTATACTTGTTATGTGTGTGCATCCTTGAGATTACTTTAGTTCCATTGGTAATAACAAAGACATCATCATGTCTACTTAGTTGTTATTCATCAACATCAAAGACATTTATTCACTAATTAGTCTTTAAAGATATTGGTGGCAAAAAAAAGGATGATTATGCCCCTCTCTTTTAGTAATTTGAGCAGATCTCGTAACTATATAAATATTCCTAAAGTTTAAGGTTAGATGATCATCTTTTCACTAAGACTTCCATTTTATTCTTTGCATTATATTTAACATCATTTTTGTTTTTTCAAGCATACCTCCTCCCTTGTAAACTAATTTAATCATTGAAAAGTTTTTTAGCTGATATAAAAGACTGGTTTTGTAAAAACACTAGATATCATCCTCGTCTTTAGTTATTACCCATCATATCCACTTAGCTTGCAAAAAGCCATAACATCTTTTAAGAATTTATAACCTTATCAATGGCATTGCATATGAAGACTTAAGTAAAAAGCTAGTTCCATTCTTTTGTTGATCAAAATATAAGTATATATAAAAGATAAAAATATACAAGGCTGAAGAACTAGCAAATTCATATATAAAGATATACAAAAGGGAACAGGCTCCATAACAAAACATTTACATCAAGCCCATCTAAAAAGAGTTATCGAATAAAAAGGAGGAGCTGACATTGGTTAAATGGAGAACCTAATTTGATATGAGGTACCCAACCTAACTAAAAAGCCAAAGGCAAAGCAAAATAACATTGCTTAACAATAGCTAAACACAAGACGAGCATAGTGGAAAGCCAGGACTGCTTTAGAGCAGGTAGCAAAAGGAACGTAATATACACTATACACAAAGAGAAAAACAACAAAAACAAAGCGAGGAAGTTCCATTCTTTTTTCCTCCTCATCTAAGCTTTTTTTTTTTTTTTTGCATAGTTGAAAACCCATAAACACCAAGTCTAAGGGTTTTCTTAAACCTTATAAGGCATTTTATAACCTATAAACATTCTCCAACAACAATAGTGAGAGAAAAGATTGATAAAGGCCTTTTTAGCCATGCAATAGCAACTAATAGGTTTTCCTATTCCGTTAGCACTACTAATGCTACCAACCATTCATCTTTAAATGAAAACCACCCTTTGTACCTCTATTAAAAGTGCATAAACAATTTTTTTTAGATAAGAATGTAATTAACTTGATAATGAGAACATTGAAAGAAGAAAAAACAATTACTCCTCCATCCCCTAAACAAGTTCTTATTATTGTGAAAAAGAGTTAGTGAGTCAAGGTTCGAAAAAAAAGAAAGGGTGAGTGAAGAAATGGTTGGAATGTCATTGCAATTAGAGGATTGTCAAAAGGGATATCATGTAAACGGTTTACATTTCTAGATGAATTTAGTTAGTCTTGAACCTAAATGCCTTTACCAAGTTATAAGGTCAATAGTGGTTTAACATACTGAGCATAACTATTATGACCACCAAGTCCAAACCTCTGTCCTTGTTCCATATATCTTGAACATTAAAATATCTAAGGAATTTATCTATATAAAGATGAATTTTAATAGTTATGATGGTTTGAGTGACCCTTGATAACGCATGTAAAATATAAATGGTACTGTTAAGTTAATAATCTAAATAATAAATACTAAGTGAAAACACCTCCCCATTATTATTTTTAGAGGCTCAACGAGAAAATGGTATAATAATTTGCACCCTATGTCCATACATAGTTTTAAGGATCTATGTTTTGAACTTGTTACTCAACACTATCAAGAAAAGTTCATTAATGTTTTTTCTTCATTATATAAATGAAAAATAAAAGTACCAAAGCTTACCTCTCTAGATTTATTAATAAAATACTAAGAGTTGCTGGCTTATGTAGTTAATGGCCATATAAACCTCGAAAGGCAAGAAGTATCATGCTAATCTATAAAGTGAATTCTATACTTTTTTATACAGAAATCTCTTTCAAGTAAATTATGTAATACAGATCTAAATTTACTTAAAAGATGTCAATGATGCAAGATAGGCTCACCTTTATTTTTAAGGTTAAAGAAGAAAAGAATCCAAAGAGACAAGTCTCTATATAATTTTCAAATCCCAAAGAAAACCTTAAAAGGTTTATTCACAACCTCATGGATTATTTAGCTTTAAACTCTCTCTAAATATCACTCAAAAGGAAATATATGTTATCATATAAAGAGAAAATTATATTTTTTCTAACCTTGCCTGAAAGATGCCCAATATCACAATTCATAAAATACTATTTTTTATACTAAGATCTCGTGAAATTGATAATTGCTTTATACTAATGAAGGAGATATAAAGTGTACTAATGAAAGGCTACCTTAAACATTTTATAAAAAATAAGACCAACTCAGATTAGAACCGAGGAAAGCCAAGTGAGTATCTTAACCTTTATACAAAGTTTAACTTATTTATAGACAAGTTTTTAGTAAAGGGAGACTTTAATAAAAATGAGGAAGTTCTATAGAAAGCATATTCTCACCATCTTATAAACACCAAATCATTGGTATAAATTATCATTCATCACCACCACCATCATTTCCTATCACTTAATACATTGAGTCCTTAAGGATAATGGTAGCATCGATCATAAGTATTTTCTCCAAATAAGTCTTTGGCCTAATAAAAAGTAATACCTCCAAGTTATGCTCGATCAAGACTTTTTTAATACGGATAAAGAGAGAGAGAAAAAAGAAACTATAAAAGGGAGCCATTAAGATACTAGTTACCACGAGCACGTACCCTTAGTGTAGAATATTCTACTAAATCTTTATGGTCATTAAAATAAACCTAGCATGCAATAACATTATTAGAAGACCCCTCCATGACATTAATATAACCATTAACATTTAAGTGCTCAACTTTAAAGTTCCTTACAAAAGGACAACGTGGTTACTACTAATGGCAACCAATTAACCTTTTATAAATACACTTTTTCGTGTCTAAAATGAAGAAAACCATCATGTTTAATAACCAAAAAGGTTTGACATTAAAGAGAAGAGAAAGTTGGACTAAATTCATTAGAGAATTACAGGATATAGTTTTAAAGGAGGAAGATCTAGACTCTTTAATGAAGATTGGTTTAACTTTAATGGTTGAATAAAGTGAACTTGTTAAGATCCTAAAAATTAAAAGATTGATTTCATTTTAGGTTGGTGGATATTCCTAGAATCATTTAAGATATGTTTTTTTATTGACTTAATATCAACTATTTTTTTCCTTATATTTGTTAGAAGAAGAAGAGTTTTGAAGGGAAAAAAAAATAAAAGATGATATCCAATGAAGTTGTAAACTCCTAAAAGTGAGAATCATTTAAAAAGTCATATACCCTTATTTGGTTTGCTAATGTCATCGACTTCAACAAGTCTTGCCCGAAAGATAACTTCTTTCTAATTAATATTGATAGGATATTGACTCAATCATTGATTTTGAGTTCTTTAGATGACAAATCTAGCTACCATAAGATACCCATGTATCCCTATGATGAGAAAAAAAAAACTATTTCATCATAAATAAATGAGCATATTATTATAAGGTCATACCTTTCAACCTCAAGAACATAAGGAAAACCTATTACATAATGGTGGATAAGGTATTTAGTGACCAGTTAGGTAGGAATATTAAAGCCTATGTAGATGAAATGCTAGTTAAATATTAGAGTTTTAAAGAGCACATCTGAGACCTACAAGAGGTATTCTTAGTTCTTATAAAAATACTAGAGAAATATAAGTTGTTTTAAGTATGTATTTTTTTATATGTAAAGTAAATTATTACGGTTACTCATGAGCGTCAAAGGGATTAATCCTAACCTCGAGAAAGTTTAGGCCATTCTAGACATGATCAACCCTAATTATTGAAAGATGTATGAAAGCTTCCTAACCAACAAGCTGTCCTGAATTACTTTATTTCCCAGATACAAAAACAATGTCTTGCTTTCTTTAGCACCTTTAAAATATTAGTAACTTTTAATGGACTCTAATGTGTGAAAAAGTATGTGAAGAGTTAAAAGCCTTCCTATCTTTTTTGTATAACTTATCACAATTAATGAAAAAGAATACTATTTTATCTATATTTAGAGGTATGTGATAGTATTGCTAACACCACCCTAGTTTGAAAAGAAAAGAAACCATAAAAATTGATTTATTATACTAGTTAGACTTTATAACATATAGAAAAAAAAAAGTATCCAAAGGTGGAAAAAATGGTCTTCATATTGGTTAGCACATTTAGGAAATTCATCCCTACTTTTAGGCTCACCTAATTATAGTGCTTACCGACCAACTATTTAGACAGATCTCCTATAAACTAAACATACGAGGGTAGTTAGTCCATTAGACCATTAAGTTGGTAGAATTTGGACTACAATATCAGATTTAACTAATCATTAAGGCTTAGGCTCTTGTTGACTTTAAATTAAATGTTCCTTCAATGATCTTACTATAAAGAAATAAACAAGCTCCAATTATTTAGAGAAAGAAGTTGTTTATAAATGATGCCTCTAACATTCATAAGAGTGGCACGGATGTAGTCTTTATTTGTTCAAATCAATATTTTTTTTAATATATATATATATATGCTTTAATATAAGTTCATCTCTTTCAATAATATGATAAAATGAGTTCAACCCAATATAAGCCTTAAAAGCTTACACTCTTCAATTGTATAGTGACTCTCTATTTATAGTGAGGGAATATAGGGGATAATATATAGTATGAGAGCCATCTATATATAAATACCACTAATGGTCATTAAAACACCTCAAATCACCTAAAATATAGGGGGGAAAGATCACAATCTCGTAAATCCTAATGGAAAAAAACATTCAGGAAGATCTCTTGTTAAAAATTTAGTAACACTAATCTTATTGATCTCTTATTGGGGTATATATAAAAGTTTTGGATAAGCCAAACACCAAAGATAAAATGACTTGATGATCTACTTTATGGCCTAAAATTCTTCCCTAAAAGATTGATGAGTATCATTATAGAAAGGTACTTAAATGATGAAGAGATCTCATCAGTCACGATAGATATACATTTATAAAGAAGGTTTATATATATATAAGGTCTACTAATGGACAATACTAATATAACAACCATCAAAAGTTTATTTTTCTTGTAAGAAGAGTAATCGAGTATTATTTGATAAATGAATAGCTATACAAAAGGTCTATAATAACATCTCTCTAAGAATATAATACTTACACTCAAACCAATTACTAGACCAATATAAAAAATATGATATTTTTTAACATGCTTAAAAAAATCGAGAAGGCAAAAAAAGAATGAGTTATACTTTTATATGAGATCTTATGGGCATAAAAAATAACATGAAAGACCTCTATAAGAACAATACTATTCTTGTTATCCTATAGGAGAAATGTCGTTATCCTAATAGAAATTGGTTGTCATAATTACCAAGTACAAGGTTATTTAGGCATAACAAATAAACAAAAAATAAGGACCAATATAGATATTATGAAAAAGATTTTTCTAGCCATCGTTGTCATATGTGAGGCTTGTAGATGGAAGGTAAACTACTATCATAACACTCTAATAACAAATAGAAGTTTCTACATTAGATATCTCTAATTGAGAAAATCAAAAGCACATGGAATATAAAGGGTAGAGGAAAGTTGGAGCTAAGTGGGATAGACCATACATGGTCATATACACTATCAAGGTAAAAACTTGCCATCTACAAGATATAAATTGAAAGATTTTACCTTACCCATGACACTCTAATCATCTTAAGATGTATTATTAATAAACATAACTTAATCAACTTGTAATTTAAATATCTTAATAAAATTTTAAATTAGCTAGTTCTCCAAGTTAACTTTAATAAAGTACACTCCTAACATAGTCATTTTACTTGGCTGTAAAAGTCACCCTCTCTTAGTTGTGTGGTTTTTCCTTGCCAAGATATAAAGCCATACCCTACCTATGTATAAAGGCATGACATCACTTAAAAAAACAATGTTTTCTTAAGAATGAACGACCATTTCAAGTAAGATAAAAGAACCAAAAGATATTAGTATGAATCCATCTTGGATATCGATGTTCTAGTAACAACATAATGTGTTATAAGGGATTTAATGTGAATTTGGTTAATGCTTAATCAAACAAAATACCATTTACCTAACCATGCATTTAATAGTCTTGAAGGGCTTTAAATCCCTTATTTGATTCAAGATAATATATTTGATCGTGTCAAGAGTCTTACTCATTCCCAACCTTAATAAAACACCAAAAAATTACCCTTTGACCCATCTAAGTTTTAAGTGAACATGATAACTCTATTTTGATCATGTCTTCATAAAAAAGAAGGAAATTGGATCCTATATATCTTAAAACCTATAGGATTTTAAATTTTATATATAAGAGCAAGAGGGAATTTAACCCAAACAACCAAAAATAAAGAAACAAAATGAAAGGTATAAAAAGAAAAAAATTGTAATAATAAAAGGGCAACGAGAGATAAATATCTATAAATAAAAAAAAAACCTCATAAAACTATGTTAAAATTATTGGAGCTTAGTTTATCTTAACAATATCTCTAAGCCCCCATATGGTTTCTTAGTGCTCTCATTAATAATTGGTTTTATCCAAGCTTTTTAGACATTAATTAGCTGGGGAGGGAACAAGTTAGCAGCTAGTAGAATGCCAATCACAAGTCTATCCTTCTTAGGGGTTAGATCTTAGACAAAAAACAAGAAATCAAAATGAAGTACCTCACCATTATTGAAAACTTAAGAGAAGTCTATAAAGATATTTTAGGCCTTATTATAGAAGTGAAATTAGTTAGAATATATATCACTCGATTATCAAAGATGTCTTTCGATCTAAGAGTACTTTAAAAAAATATTAGAGAACTCTTTTGGCCTTATTATGAATTTTTTTTCCAATGCCAAAGATAGGGGAATCATATTTAACCACCTACTTAATTGGTGTTAGTATTGAAACCTTTGATGGTGTTAAGGATGCCATATAAGAATTGGTGGGTTAAGAAACAACAATGTTCTCTGGTCTATGTCTTTCAGTCGGGGTAAAAGCACCAGAAGGCTTCATGTTTTTCCTTTTGCAAGTTTCATGCTAGCATTCTTTATACTCATTAGATTTACCTATTTGATAGTGGACACCTCTAGAGGTGGTTAAATATGAATCAGTGATAGATAAAAATTATTGGTCGTGTAGACCCACACTTTCTAAAAAAGTAAAAGTATCTTTATCTAGGAATGACTTATACCATCTTCCTTGTACTCATTACTCTTTTTAAGAGCTAAAAGGATCACCTTCCTTAGCAGGACCAACTAGTTTAAAAGGTTCAACGTTCTTAATGTCTTCTACAAACCAAGACCATTTTTAGTACCAGATACAAACAAAACTAAAACAACAATAAAAGTTAAGTATTATACCCATAAGACTATGGTTTAACATCCATTCTCGAGCTAAAAAGTAGATCTAATACATAACACCTCTCTTCTTAATGATCTCCTAGTAGTTTTGTCCTTATTACATAAAAAAGGCATGTCATTGTGATTCAACAATAGATTTTTCTATTTTAAGGAAAAGACACATAACGCACACCAATCCATATAGAGGTATGAATCCTATGTACTTAACCACAAATCATTCACTTCTCCATTAGTTCATATCGTTGGTTTTATCTATAATTGCCCCTCAAACATGACTCTTCTTCTTAAATAAAAAGGAGCCTAAGGGAAAGGGACTATACCAAATTATTTGTAAATATTCTTGAAGGTAGCTATTATGGCCCAACCATTCAAATGCAACTAACTAACATATAGGTTATAGTAATGGAATGTGTCCATCATAAACTTGGTCAATAAGAGGTTGGAATTGGTTTACAAAAACCTTGCACACAAGCACATTAATCCTTGTATGTCATCATTTTACCATGGTGGGATGCTTGCTAATCCTATCTAGTAGATGATTATGATGATAATAATGATAATAAAATACTATATTTTTAAGTTCTTATGGAATGAGACTAGTCTCTCAACATATACCTCACTTGTATAAGTATCATCCAAGGGATTCCTAGGCTTTTTAACTCACATAGACATGGTGGGTCTCCTATGACATGTCTAATCTTGGTTGGACAATTGCACTGACTATGATTCTTGCCTTTAATTAGTATCCCGTCCATCGACTTAACTATGCAAAGAGCCATATTATCCTTCAAGAATTTACAACCTTAGCATATTTAAGTTGTAACCTATTTTAGTGGTGAGCAAGAGTGTTGGGGATTTTTAAGATTATCATTTTATTTCTCCTGGAAGAAGTTTGTTGCTTGAGGTTGTTTTTTCGAAAGCATTTGCTGGGAAACTTGTATTAAAAGCTATGGAAACTCCCTACTGTTTCTATTCTATGCAGCTATTAGGGCAAAGCAAAAATGTGAGGGCCTGCGGCTGCTTGCCAAAATTAAAGAGAAGAAAGAAAGACTAGCTTAGCTTGCTAGGTCGGGCTAATGCCTCATCCATTATTAGCCAGATAGGCTCTTTCAAATCGGCCCATAGAAATTGAGACCTAACTTTAAACAAAGGCTGACTTACTTGCAACGAAAAAAGGAAAACATTTTAAAAAAGAAAAAAAAAAGGAACCAATGTCTTCTCGACAGACAGAGCAGAGGATGGGAGAGCTTTCCCAGTTTATCTTTGAATGCGAAATCAAAAGAAAAGGAAATAAAAGGTTGCGAGGTTTTTTATTTATTTATTTTGACTTTTCTTTCTAATTCCGTTTAATTATATCTGCCTATCTGTCTGCTACTTCACTATCTTCTGTTTAAATTTCCTTTTACCTTTGCTTCTGCTGCTTCTCTTATGCATTTCCACTCGCACAAAATTTTAGCTTTTATTTCTTTCTTGTACAAGAATCAAGAATTTCACTTCTTTTTGTAAAATCTCCATTATCTAGAGGAGATTGTGCAACTCTTGCGTTTTCTTTCTTCATTCCTGTTGTTTCTTTACCTCAAGAGGTTGCTTATAGATGATGTCAACTTGGTGAAGTGGGTAGCTAGAGAAAATGAATTAAATTGTGGGTTTCAAAGTTGACGGTCAAATTGCATGCCTATTTCATATATGGGGGGCTGTTTCATTATGGCCTGTTTTTGTATAATTTTGTGGCTTTTTTAATCTTTAATCTCTTTAGATGAATAATGAGAAGCTATGGAACTAAATTTGTGAAACCTGTTCTTGTAAAGATGATCCTTTCATGTTTTTGTGTCAAGTTTGAATGATCTTGGATCAATTTAAGCTTTAGACCGCCAAGCCGTTCTTATTTCTTTTATTTGGGTTTTAAATTGGTTAGGTGATACAATTCTTCTATTATTGAAAAGGATTGATGTATGTAACTTAGTTGAAAATACTCGTAGAGTTCAACTAATCAAGTTTTAGACCATTTCAATCTGCAATTACTTCGAGTTACTCGGGTTCTAATCTGGTAGTTTGGATCAATTAAGCATGTGATCTTAAAAGTAACAGCTAACTCAGTATATATAACTCTTAATAGCGTTTGACTTAACTCGGGCAAGAAGGAAAGAAAGGCACATAATCGTCAGCTACTGTGGATTTCAGGATTAGTTTTGTATTTCTAATTATTGCTTTCAATATTCCTATGTTCTTATAACTATGCACTTGCATTTTTTTCTCATTTAGATTCTCATTCGTTTGCAGGAGCCATAATGGGCAAAAAAAATACTTATAAGTGCTGATTGCTTTGATGGAATCTCCAGTAAGTTTTCTCACTTGTCCGTCATAGTGGTTTTCTTCATTTCAACATGCTTGTCAATTCTTGATTCCGTTTAGCTGTTTATTCTTGATGAGAAAAAAAGAACTGATAATTCTCATTCCTTCCTTTGCTGGGAGAGGATCTTTCACTTTTTGCATGATCATTGAGTTTTGAGAGTACATAAGAGGCGAAGTCCAATGCTATGTGATTTTCTTTTGAGAGGTTGTGTGCCGACAATCTGAGTGAACCATGCTAATATTGTGTGGTTTCTGTGTGTTAGTCTTGCCATAGTTCAATGCTGCATGTAATCTTGCTGAATGATTGTAAATGATTTGTTTCTATTACGGCTATACAGGATTTCCCTTACAAGTATCGCCATGTTTGAGAATTCTTGTTCCCTCAACTATTGCAGATTTTTCTTAGTTGCACAATGCATATAACTCTGCTTATGGTTTTTCTTGATGCATTATTTCTTACATGAAGGAGCCAAGTAGGATTGGTGATCGTTCAACCAGTGATGTTGTTGTCCGACTCCGAACACATGAAGGGCGAGATGATTGGTTCTATTGCCATTCTTTTATCTTGATAGAAAAGAGCAAATATTTTGGTGACCGCCTTTCTGAGAACTGGCCTACATGCCAGATCCTTGACTCCCGGAACTGTGTTGAAGTTTACTGTGAAGAATCAGACTTTGATCACCATGTCAATTTTCTACGACTTCTCTATGTTGTTATAGATGGTTCATTGGAAGACATATGGCATGGTGTGAAGAATGCCCTTGGCATTCTGCATGTGGCTGTGAAACTTGGGTGCCCACAAATTGTTAATGCTTGTGTGAACTACTTGGAAGCAATGCCATGGGAAGAAGCTGAGGAGGATGAGATCCTAAAAATCATACCAGGCATGGGATCGAAAGCACAACCAATTCTTGCCCGTGTCCAACCAGTCAATCCGTCAGCTGTATTGAGAATTTTTCTGTCAGCTATTAAATTTGCCACATCATCACCTCCTTCGCCCATGAATGATCTTAAAACTACTGCACAAGAGCAGCTCGAATACATGCTGACTGAAGATGATGATGCCCCTCTACTAACAGCTGATCAAGAGGTCAAATTTGAAGTAAAAGAATGTGTGAAGGGACTGTTCACCAGATTTAACAATATGCTAGAAGCTCTGTTATGTGAGCCTGTGGAATCAGCCATTGAGAAAGGGAAAATGCAATCTTTTCAATCATATCTATCAGATTTATCGTGGGCTTGTCAGATACTAAATAAGTTGGAAATCATGAAGGAATTTGTCAATAGTTGGGTAGGCGCATCAGATAAGATAGTTCTGGTTGTTGAGCAAGCTAGTTCGGTAGCTGAAATTATTGAGACAAAGTCGAAGGTTATAGAGGTGGCAGCAAAGGTTTTAGAAGCAATTGGATATGGTAACGTTATTCTGCCTACTGCAAAACGGTTTCACATGGTCAAGGTTTGGCTTCCATTTGTGAGGGTTACCAAACCATTAATTGATTCTGCCACGACTAATGCCGATGGTCCAGAACTTAAGATTGATGGTGAGCTATGGCAGTCCTTAGAATCCACATTTGTTTCTATGGTTCTTACACTGCCATCAGAAGACCAGGCTGAGATTTTGACAGAATGGTTAGGGAATGAACATATTCACTATCCAGACTTCACTGAGGCATTTGAGGTGTGGTGTTACAGGTCCAAGGTTGCTAAGAGAAGATTAGCAGACATATTGGGCAACCACGGTATGGCCAATAGCACACTTTGACCATCTGTTTTTCATCTTTTTGGTAAGAATAGTTACATCGTGCTTGATCATAAATCATTTTCCTATCCTTCGCGAAGATCAGGGCTTGGTTTAGAAAGTGTTGTTGACAAGAGATTCCTAAACTGGGTGCACTAACTTTTAGCTTCGTGTCCAAAAGTGATTGCATTCTAAGGTTTGTAAATGAAGTAATGTTTAGGCTTCTGTTTGATTGTAAATCCGTAATTGTGAATGTCTAGCGTAATCAAACTCGATAAAATCTTCTGGGCTTGTGCTATCTTATTGTCCAATTTGCTCATGCCAATTTTCATTTGTTTATTTATTTGTTTACTAGATTATTTTCTAGTTAAAGTCCTGATGCTTAATCAATTTTATTTTCTCCTCTAAGGAGAGGGAAATGGAAGTCCGAATGCCTGGGTGAAGGGCAGTAAGCTTAATAAATGCTTTGTACTTCATCTTAACTTAATAAATACTTTGTAATATAATGCTATTCGCCTATTCCCTCCGTTGTACAGGGCAAGGAACTACCAAAAGAACATGATACATGATACGAGAAAACCTTATCCATGGTGGTCAATTGTGGGCAGAGGTTGAGGTCTTAAGGATGTCAGTATCCTGGCCAAAGAGGCACTCCTTCAAAACAAAGAAATAAACATGGACACTTTTGCACTTTACGACCTTCTTTTATCTATTCATATCCATTAAGCAATAGTTTCTTCACTTCTCTTCTTCTATTGAGCGATGATTCTGGACCGTTTGGATTGGTTATTTTTGCATTCGGTCTTGCACCTTTTGACTTTATTTTTCTACCCTAGCTAGTCTTTCTTCAGACTTTTCTTGAGCAGAGGACCTTTCTGGGTTCCTCATCTAGTTTCCTAGCATTCATGCATCAGAAAACTATATATTTGTAACTATTGCTGACTTTTCTTTGAAAATGGTGTTTGAATGGGACTTGTAATGTTTATGCTTCACTAAGCTCTCCCCTTCTAGCACTGTGTGTGGATATAAAGGAGGTTTTCTTCCAATGTATCGTTTCTAGATCTTGATTTGAAGAAGAAAAAAAAATTATCGTTGCTGATGTCTGCAGTCTCCCATTCTTTTATCTTCGTTTCTTGCGTGTAGCTTGCAATCAATTGAGCGTCACACTTCATACATACTTCTCTTTATTTGATGAAATACACGATGACATCATGATTTCTCACAATCAATATACTACGTTGGTATACCCCAATAACTAACTGTTATGACACCAATCCATCTATCCATCTTCAGAACTTACAAAAATAATATACAATCCTCAACCATATACTAAATCCTAAGCTGTCTTAGAACTCAATGGTTCTATGCCAAGTATAGACCTATACTAAGTAAATTTTCTTCTTTCTTTACACTACCATGCATCTTCCTTGTTCCTTAGCAATACATGGAACAGTGAAAAGAGATTCTGAAGCCTCGGCCTCTTTGTCCTAATGTATCAGGCCACAAAGTCTGGCAACAGGTGTGCTATAAACCTCTTTCGGTTCTGAATGTCAATGCTCTCGTATCCAGTTGAAGAGTGAGGCGTGGATGTGTTAAGGGCTCCATACTCATTTGGTTCGCCGATCTCTACTCTTCTTCCCAGTTGAATGTTTTGGTTAGGAAGAAAAGTTTGATGAGTACCTGATAAGGAGAGGTTTTCACAATGGGGTAGCCCAAGAGTGAGAGAGACACCATTGCCAGAAAACCTTGGCGTGAACTGCTCTCCATCAAACCTCCCAATTTCCCCCATTGGGTATTGCCCAAAACCTCCAATGAAGTTGGTTTGGCCTCCCATGAATGAGTAGCCATCCCTACTCTGCCTCTCATCGCCGAATTTCATAGAAACCTGCTCATTGTTTGCCTCGCCAGGCTTGATATCCATGTTAATGGATGGCACACTAGTTGGGGATTGTATCAAATCATGGCTTCTTGGTTTCTTTGGGCTCCCTTGTGTGATCCCGTCTAATTCTGATGACCCCATAAAGGAAAATCCAGACTGGTTTCGGAGATTTCCCCCAACAGGAGATGTTGAAGATGTGGGTATTGAGATTGCAGAAGGAGCATCCGGTGAATTGTCCAAGGACTTGAAGCTTCTAGTTTGATTTCCGTTAACTGAACCTTTCTCTTGCAGAACTGACCTTGAAGCAGCATCTTCATTGTGTTCGCTCTTGCTTGTTTTGTCCTCTGATCCATTCTGTTCTTGTTCCTTAATTTCCTCCATGTACATTTCTTCTACCATTGGCTTCCAAAGTCGAACTCGAGCATTTATGAACCAATTAGACACCTGTATAATAACAAACACATAAATATAAGAATTTCCTCAACTGCGATAGGAATGCTGAGAAATGCAGGAGTTGGTTCATACCTGGCTCCTCGTGAGCCCTGTTTGTTTTGCGAGCATGTGTTTGTCTGAATCCTTGGGATAGCTGAAACATGAAAGGTTCACAAATCAGATATGAACAAAAACTAAAACCCAGGGATTTGTGGGATCATGACAAACAACTATGATTATCTACATGAAAATAGTCATCAATAGGAAAGGGCCAAAAAAAATGTAATTCTTAGAATTCTGAGGGTGCTTACGGGTGGAGAAAGTGTTCGAAGAGCCAAGCACGGAGAACTGAAACTGATCTTTCAGGCAATCCTCTCTGGGGTCTCCAAGCATTGTGCTGGATCATTCCCAACTGCTGAAGTGCACGCTGTTGTCGAAGGTGATGATCGACAAATTTGAGCCTTGAGCCTTCAATCTTTCCTCCTAAGCAATCCTCTTCACCTAAGCTTTTGTTTGCAGCTTTAATTTGACCTGTTATTGCATCTTTCAAGCACCTAAACTGCTTGGAGATTGTTTTCAATGCAAGGGCTGTGTATGTCTTTGCTGAACCAATTCCTGCTGCTTGCTCAAACGAGGAAATCACTATCTGCATCTGGTGATGATACTGCCTGTACCTCTGCTCCACCTGCAGATGATAAAAACAAAAATGAATAAAAATATCCCATTTATCTGCTGTGACAACAGGGTACATATTGAATTGAAAGCCTCGAGACTCCCTCTGTTCCTATCTTGTGAAAATTGAAGTTCTAAATTTTTAAGAGCATATAGCAAGGGTCCAAAAGGATGAGAGACTTCAAAACATTACGAGTTGAATACAACACCAGACTGAAATTCGGACACGGTTTCCTTAGATGGGTTTCTTACAGTGAGAGACCTAACTCAATCCCGTGTGATCTCAGCCAATATTTTTCGCAATACAAACAAGAGCGTTCCAAGAAACTATCCCCAGTTTCTTTAAACGAACTTAACTAAACCTCACCGACACAAATGATCAACACACAAATTGAAAACAAAGCATAGTTGAACATATAAACTGCAAGTGCGTACCTCATCGAGCATGCTAATAAGCTTAGCCTTCTTCATCTGAATTTCCTGCCTCTCTGCAGTGGAAAGCTCCGGTCCGCGCTTCCCACTTGCTTCTCCTTCGCCAGACCCTTCTCCGGTTGATGACTCTCCAATCACCTTATTGCTATTATTACTACTAATCCCGTTACTCTTCTTTGACAATTCACTCTTGATTCCATTACTATTCACATTAACAACCTCATCAAGTAGCTCTTCAGTGGCCTTCAAGTACTTTGAGCTCAACAAGACCCCTTGCATACCCGGTACCCCATTTGTCACACCCGAACCTGGTGACACCAACCCACCAGACACCCTTATATCTTCACCAGACACAGCTTGAGCCTGTGATCCAAAACCGCCTTGCTGTTGTGAGGAGAGGCTCAAAGACAGGCCTTGTTGGGCGCGTGGTGTTTCACGCGCAGTCGATGTAGAGTCAATTGGATTATAAAAATTGTAATGGACACGGGGAATAAGTCCATGCAAAGTAGAAGCCTCATGGGAGTTAGGGTCCAAAGGGATACCGACGAATTGTTGGGTGTTCGATGGCGCGTGGCCCGAGAGGTGCGGCGGAGGAGAGAGGCTGTTGGCAGCAGCAGAAGCAGCGGCGTTAAGGAATACAAGGTTGTTGGATTGTGGTGGTGGAGGGGTTTCGGAGTATTGGACATAAGTAGGGTTCATAAGCACAAGAGTTTGAAGACCTTCCGCTGATGCAGCAGCTGCTTGGATTTCAGGATTCCCATGAAAGTATGTCGCCATCGGATTGGTTTTCTCGAAAAACTATGTTCAGTCTTGTATCTACACTTGAAAAGAGACTACGTTAGTTATCAGCCTTCACATCCAAATATCAAATCCAAAGACACGTACAAACATAAATCCACACCACTCCTCATCTTTCTACATGCAGACAACCCCATATATGTATAATTCAATGAGTTTTTTATGTTACCTTTATGAGAGTGGAATTTGTGATCAACCCATCAAAAATGAAGTGTTAGAAACAGATGGGATCGAGTTTTATAGAAACTGCGTTGATCTCTTCTTACTGTAAGCCTGTGAATCAAGAAGAGGATGCATGAGGAATCCAGAAAAAATTGAAGTGTAGATCATCAAAGAATTTCTTGTGCGAATTCATTTGAACAAGATTTTAATAGTACGATCAAATCAAGATTTTAAAAGAATTCTTGTTTGTTAATGTTTATACGTTTCCATCTTCTACAGCTTGAAAATCAACACAACACCTAGAAACAGAAGAAGAAAGAACTAGAAAAGAAGAGGGAAAGGGAGTGGATTAAGGAGAGGTGTTGTTTATATATATAGGGATAGAGAGAGAGATAGTGCAGAGATTGATAGAGAAAGAGAAAGAGAGAGATAGAATTGATTATAGTATTAGTTTTTATATAATTGGAACCTGTTGTGATGGAAAACTGAGTGTGCACGTGCTTCATGATCATCTGCACTTCAAGCGGAAAGAACAATTTTTCACTTACAATGACCTAAAGCCCATGAATTTTGAGAGGGAGAGAGAGAGAGGGATGTATATACAGTTGAGGCTAAAATACATGAGATAAGGAAAGGGGAGGACACTTGTATATGTGTGTGTTTATATATACTTGAAAAACACAACGGAGCACGCACACACAGCCACCTGTTTCTTGTATGATCTATCAATGGATTTAACAGTCTCTTCACTACTTGAGAGGAAAGACCTTTGTCAGACTCAAATCTCTGCAAATCCCTCTTTGAGAAGGAAAAGGAGTTGTAAAGAGAAAGATGGGGTTAAAAAGGCTAAGAGAAAGATACCCTTCTTTATTCACTCATATTATCCAAACATACAAGTATTCATGAGCCCCCATTTTATTCACACAAAGGAAGAAAAAATAAAAAACTCGCTAACAGGAAATCACTTGACTAGTTAATTCATGTGCTAGTACTTATATATTGATTGTGTTCTTTCTTGATTGGTGGTGGGGGTACTGTGGTGTGTAAGTATATCTTCTATATCATTAGAGGTTGTTATCTATCAGTTCTGCTGCACTTGAGGACTCCATATATATCTTTCTTATAGTATACTTGCAGAGACACACCCTCCTTCTCTTTCTCTTTTATGGCTTTTGAGTGAGGTACCTGCGAATAGATCAAAACAAGGGAAGTTCTGTGATTTGACCTTCCCCTTTCATATCATTTGATGCCTTGGGCATCTTTGATGAGCCACAAGGAACCTTTTTCTTCTTATTTAGAGTGCGAGTCTGTGAGAAAGAGAAGAAGAGGAAGGCGTGCGTGTTGTGTATAAAAAGAGTGGAAAGAAAAACAATAAAAATTAAGATTTCATCGGAGGGTGTCGAAAGATACACACAATCAGCTGAAAAACGAGAAAAACGTCTCCCTTCCAAGATCCAAAAGCTTAGTAAACGAAAAATATAAAGAAATGATGACGAGAACTGTATGTGGGTGGTGGAGGGGAGGGGTCTCTCTTGATGAATTCAATAATAAAAATATCTCCTTGTCCTCTTCGCGTTTTTGTTTGTTTGTTTTCTTTATTTATTTTCTTATTTTTCATTTCTTGGGTATATTTTTTGTGGTTGGATGACAGAGTTTGAAGATAAAGCAATTAAATCACCAGGGAACATAGAACCAACCACCACAGCACCTACTTTAATGTTCAAAAAAGTTTGTATATACTCAGTTATCTAAAATCTTAAACCACCGTCTCTGTGTAAGGAATATGTGTATATCAAAAACTCGTGTGTGTGTGTGTGTGTGTGTGTGTGTGTGTATAAACATCAAAATATGAGAAATTCAATAGTGGAACAATTCAAATGCATGCATTTGCATCGAGGTAGCCAAAATACATGGGCCCTGTCTACCCAT
>Ga0325410_1002100_pt1 | contig 22241 bp, 10 predicted proteins | sample PopdelMetagenome_16_FD_206182 | JGI IMG/M metagenome (GOLD analysis project Ga0325410, IMG submission 206182) | Populus deltoides microbial communities from Bellville, Georgia, United States - Xylem-PdIQD-R3 | ecosystem: Host-associated > Plants > Phyllosphere > Stem > Wood/Secondary xylem...
TCTTCATAATGCTAAATTCGTTTCTTCTTTATCTGGTCTTTAAGATTGGATAAATCCCTCAGAATTTGCACTAAAAAAATTGATTCTGCTATTGTCGTAATTTGTTTTGTAATACCAACTTTTGTTCTAACATAGGCTTTGATTCTGACTTGGTTTCGTGCAATATCTGACCATCCCAGCTATATTTTGTCATTCATAACATGTTAAAGAATTGACCTGCACCTTTTTTAGGTCCTAAAGCTCACTGTTCTTATGTCAGACTCTTAGTTATATTGGCATGCTCGGCATTGTCAATTTTTGAATCAGATCAGGAGATCCTTTTGACCAACCAGATTGTGGCCAGATTCTATTCTTCAAAACGAATTTATCTCACTTTGAATCCTTCATGAAAGTTGTAGACCTATACGCATACATGAATTTGGGTTTTTGAATCTCCTAATTTTGATATCAGAAGTTCAAGATATTCCCATTTGAATATCTAATGTGAAAGCAGAGAATCCTGCCGCAAGAAGGATTCCAGCCCGAGTTTTTTTTTTGTTTTTGCAATTTTGCTCTTCAAAATGATTTTATCTAACTTGGAATTCTTCATGAAAGTTGTAGTCCTGTATGTGTAGATGAATTTGGGTTCTTGAATCTCCTGATTTTGATATTAGAAGCTCAAGATATTCCCATTTGAATATCTAATGTGAAAGCAGAGAATCCTGTCGCGAGAAGGGTTTTAGCCTGACTTCACAGGTCTGATTCGAGGGATTGTGGGCCGATTTGAAGGACATTTTTTAGACCAAGGACTGAATTGAAAAGTGCTAAAATGAGGGATTTAATTGAAGATGAAATTAGAATGAAATGGGCTGGTTTTTTAAAAGTTAAAGAGGGGGACTGGATCATCAGAAAATGACAGGAATTCTACCATGCCGGATAAGGAAATATGACTTCGTAGCATGGTACTATTCATTTGTGTTTTGAACAGTACCCCTCTTTCCTTTTCTCTGCACAATCCTCCCCGTCTCCCTGTTTGCAATTCTTTCCTTTTCTCTGCACAACTATTCCTGTTGGTTTCCATGATTCTCTCACCCAATTTTTAAGCTGCAAAGCACGTTTTTTTTCTGCCCCTGTCCAAAGGAAACAGTTGGTGCCTTACGTTGCCAGCTGTGGAAGGACAGAAAGGAGCTGCACCACCCTTTAATCACTGGAATCATCAGAATATCAATAAGAATATTCTAGTTTCCTAATGTGCTTTATTTGATTGAAGACACCTGAAATTGTATACTAGATTATTGTATTTTTGTTTCCTAAATAGAGCTGCGTTTAGGCTATATGAACCTCCGTTGCTGACCTAAAAGGAAAAAAGAAGGAGAGGGAGCAGAAAAACAAAAAAGGAAAAAAAAGAGAGAAGAGAAACAAGAGAGAGGCAGACAACACTAGACAGAGAAAGAGAGGCAAAGAAAAAAAACACATGAGGCAAAAGAGAGAATAGAGGAGTGGAAGGAAAGGGAGATTAGAAAGGAACAACGGAAAAGAAAGATCATCAAAAGCTAACGCAAGTAGGGACTGCCTTTTGGTCTTTGCTCCATTTTCTACAAACAAGATCTGCAGAATAGGGGGGAACAAAGGAGCTAAAACCAGTGGAGAGAGAGGGACGAAGACATAAAGATAAAGCTCAGAAGACGGATGACAACAGAGAATAGAGGGGAAATAGCCCAACAAATGACAACATTAATAGACTAGCCAGCACGCCTTCAACATCACCGTCGTCCCATTCGTTTTCCGCCTCCAGGTCTGTTCTCCTCATCTTTTTGCACGCATTCATATTTGTGTTTTGTACTATTCAAGTGAATTGCAATTCATTTGAACAGTAACTGGGCATGCACGCATGAGGAAACTCACGCATGCCTCTTGTTTGTCCAGCTGGGTTATTGGCTTAAACAATTGACTCAGCTAGGCCTACTGGGTTCTGCCCAACCACATGGGGTGAGTTGGACCCAGCCCAAAAATATGTTAGAGTAAGATCGTTGGTTTTTTTCATGTATTTATTTTATGGTTTTTTCGTGTGTGTGTCTATATATATATATATGTCTAAAAAAATGTTTTCTTATGTGTTGTATATGACCAATACCCTAACATATTTTGAACATTTCTTCTTTTATATATAAAAAAATATTCAAAGTTTTAAAAGAAAATGTGTTTTAGCATGGATTTCTTAAACACAAAAATTATTTTCTTGCATTTTAGATTTTACAACATGTTTGTAAAATTCCAAAAGGTGTTGGCCAACATTCTAAAAAATAAAAAATCTTATTTTCATGGAATTCTACTTTATTCACCATTTATATTTGGATAAAAAAATCTCAAATGGATTAATATCCAAAAGATTATTGAGAATAACTTGTTATTATTCACTGTTAATGTTTGGATAAAAAAAACTCAAGTGGTTAATATCCAAAATATTTTTCTAGAATAACAAGTCATTACCCATCCCTTAAAGAAGCCTTAATTATAATTGAGGACATTTCCTAGTGACCATAATACTAGGTGGCGACTCTCTTTTTCACAAAACAAAGACTCCGATTTGAATCCCCCGCTCCGGGAAGGGTCGTCGCAACGTCACGCTCTCGCGAGGGTGCGACATCCATAATAGATTTACCAGCCTCTTATCTGTTCTGGTTGGGGTGAAAATCATTTTTAAAAAACTGACAAAGGTAGCTCTTAGCTATTAATGTTTCAATCTTCTTATTCAAGATATAGCAGTGTTCAGTGTCATGCCATCTATCTTTATGGGGAAGACAATACTTCTTAGAGGAGCAGGTGTTAGGAGGAGAATTAATAGGTGAGGGATATCATATAAATTCTTTGCCTTGGATAGCCATAAGAACTTCAGTGAGAGAGGTGTTTAAGGGAAGAGTATGCGCTTCAGAGTAGCCTAAGCATTCCCTCATTGGTTTCTTTAGGTTCCTTTTAGGGTTATTATCGCTTCTAAGAGAGCCATCCTGTTTGGGTGAGCGACTGCATTTGGGGGACCTTTATAGTTGGTTATCTCTTAAAAAATAAAGAGGGCCATGGCATATCATGCATACCTCATTTACTCGTATAGAGTTCTTCATGGTTTGCTTCACTTTTAACAACCTTTTATCTGGTAGGGAATGCAACCCCTTCTACAAGAGTTTTTCCTTCATTGCACTAATAAGGGCTTCTGACATTACAAGTTCAATCAACTCTTCAACCTTAAGCATTTCCTAATTGAATCTTTTCAAGTATGCTCTTGTAGATTCATCCTCCACTCGAGTAATTCTAAAGAGTTTAGTGGCACTCTTTCTGGCTAAGATACCTATACTGAAACATGCCATCAACTTGATACAAAGATCATTAAAACTTATGATGGAACCTTGCTTTATGCTATTGTGCCATGCTCTTATTAAACCTCTGAAGGTTGTTGGAAGGATTTTGCAAATGACATGACTGTCCTGAATGACTAGCTCTATAATGTTACGTATATTTTGTACATGTTCTCGAGAATCTGTGAGTCTAGAGTCATTTTAGTGGTGATGTAATATCTGGGTATGTGAGTGTTCAACACACGTCTGGATAACATGGAATCTCTAATCTGATGGGAGAGGTGTAGACATCCCTCTGGATGAATTCTTATGGCTGTTTTCCATCCCTACGCCTATTAGGTTCAAGAGAGCTTGAAGTTTCTGGAGTAAGGTGATGAGATACATGAACAACCTCCTTCATATGCTGCATAGATGGATACCTAGAAAAACCATTTTGTGCCCAAGCATCATGAGGGCATGCATGCTCCTTGGAATGGTTCGACAACCTCTAAGGTTGCAAACCCCAAACTGAATCATTTTTCCCACATTCCTCTGGATAGTGTAGCTATCTATGGACATAAGGTGAGGCCTGCTGTAGAAGAGATGAGTTGAGAGATGTAGTAGCTTGTCGAGACGGGGCTAAGACTTGGTGAAGTGAGTTTTCTTTTGTTTGTTAATTTCTCAATACTGCCTAGGTGAAGAGTTGCATCTGGTCAATAAGTTATTAAAGGATTGGTCATGTGAGGGTTGAAAAATTTGTTGTGGCAGGGAAATCAGTGAGTCCATCATAGTTGTCCAGAGTCATTTTAATGGTTATGTAATCTCTGGGTATGCGAGTGTTCAACACACGTCTGGATAACATGGAATCTTTGATCTGATGGGTGAGATGTAGACATCCTCCGGGATGAATTCTTCTTCTAGCTACTTTCTATACCTGCGCCTATTAGGTTTAAGAGAGCTTGAAGTTTCTAGAGTAAGGTGGTGAGATACATGGACAACCTTTTTCATATGCTGCACAGATTGACACCTAGAAAAAACACTTCGCACCCGAGCATCCTAAAGGCATGTATGCTCCTGGGAATGGTTTGACAACCTACAAGCTTATAAACCCCAAACTGAATGATTTTTCCCACTTTCCTCTAGATAGTGTAGCTATTTACGAATACAAGGTAGGGCCTACTGCCAAGGAGATGAGTTGAGAGATGCAACAACTTGTCAAGGCGGGGCTGAGACTTGTTGAAGTGAATTTTCTTTTCTTTGTTAATTTCTCAGTGCTGCCTATATGAGGAGTTGCATCTGGTCAATAAGTTATTAAAGGATTGGTTATGCGAGGACTGAAAAATCTATTATGGAAAGGAAATCAGTAACTCGTTCCATTCCAGGATTTCCTTATTATCTGTCATCGATGATTATAAGTAGGGAAAATAATCCAATAATAGATTTATTTATGACTTTTTGAAAGTTTCCCGCAAACGACATCACTAATGATTTTTCAAAATTCAGGGTATATAAATAATAAGTTATTTAGTATTTAGGATAGTGGTTAATTAATATGTCCAAATAATTAGCTTTCTTCTCCTTTAGATCTGGTGAACACTGAACTAATGGTGGAAGCTTAAGTACTTGCAAAATAGTCTCAATCAGGGGGACTTAAAGACCTTTCGATGATAAAGTCAATATCTTTATAAGAAAAACAATAAATGACCTAAAAGAGACTTAAATTCAAGGAACAAAAATATTTATTCTTGAGTTTTAGGATGGTTAATGCTCTAAAATATATACAATTTTTTCTAAACCCTTACTTGGATGGTTCATACGGTATTTATATCCCCTGAACCTTTTTTTTTAGAGAAGAAAAGGAATGAAAAGTCCTTTACTTTCGGTGGAATTAATAAGGGATAAATATACCTTATATATCATTAATAAGATAGTAAGTATGGTAGGTCTCTCAAGAGACCTTTTGTACACTTATAAGTCTAAGAAAATCATTACCTCAAATATGAATTACTCATCTAGATGAAGAAGTACGATGATTTATCATGCTTACAATAATTTTAATCCAAGAGATCATTTAGGGTTCGACACATAGTTGTAGAACTCGATAGTCTTTGAATCTAAGTGTTTTAGGTCTGACATGTTTTACCAGACCTATATTTGCCTAAGGTTTGACTGATTGTCAAACCCAAGTGTCTTGGGTGTGGCACATTTACCAAACTCATATTACCTTGGGTTTGGCTAATTTTCAAATTAACCCAAATATTTTGGGTCTGATATTTTTTTCAAACCCATATTATCTTAGATTTGGTTGTCAATCAAACCCAAGTGTTTTAGATCAAATACATTTATAGACTCATCGTTTTAAAACCTTTTTTTAATTTATAAAAATTTAAGTCAAAATTACTAATTCATCAGATAATATACATATATTTTACAAAATAATTCAAAAAAAGACATGTAAATAGTGGGTACTAACTGAAATAGGATAAAATCTGCTAAGAAATGGGACATAACTACTTTATGATGTCATGAATCTTAATATGTTGTTTCTTTCACAACGTCCCCACCCATTCCCTCCTTTTTCTTCTCCCAACCACAAATAGTGCCCGTACTATAATTTCATTATTGAACATTGGCATAAAAGAATTAAAAAAACCCATGTGTGGCTATTGAAATGCATTACTAATTAACCAATGACATAGAATATGAATGATTTCAAAAACCCATCATTAATATATTCCATTGATGATATATGATATTGCCCCGCAATGATAGTTGTGGAAGTGTCTCGACAAGATTCTTTTCCTTTGGTTCAATGTTTATAGCTACTTTTGATTAGATTGCACGTCGTTAAAATGATTTCTTCTCTTGCCAATGATATAAAATAGATGAAAACAAGGGCTTAATCGATTCACTTATGCGGCTATCGAAAAGCATTACTTGCTGTGACATATAATATGAATGATTTCAAACACTAACATAATTCATTGATGATATACAATATCGTCCTACACCATGAACTATTTGTGGAAGTGTCTCAACCAAATTCCTTTTCTTTTGGTTCATTGGTTATAGCTACTTTTGATGACAAAACTTGCAACTATGTCTCTGTATCATCTTCCCATTGAAAGGGTTGTAATGTCGATGAACTATAACTAAACTGTTCTTTTGCGGAAATTCATTGCATCAACGATCATGAGTATGCTGTCAAACATGAGGAATGATGTCATTTGGGACGTATTATATATGGACCCATAGTTTTATTTCGTCAAAGTTTGGAGTACAATTGTCAACAAGAAAAACTTCGAAGTCATTCCCTGAATGATTAAAGTAAAAAAAGAGTGAAATTAAACAGAATTAACAGAAAGTATGAGAAGTACCAGTTCAGTGCGATAAAAAAAAAAGTGAGAGACAAAGAAGTACTAGTTTAGTTGGGCTACAGTAATGACTTTGAATTAAGAAATAGGTTCTCCTTCAAAGTCATTCCTCTTATATATATATATATATATATATATATATATATATATATATATATATATATATATTATGGACACACTCCACATCTAGGGATAGGCAGCCACTTCCAAGAACTACATCACAGGAAAAAGCTTATTAATTCGATGTTTCTAGTCGATCAACACTCTTAAATGTAAATTGAGAAATGTAAATTAAACTAATTTATAAAAATATTCTACCATAAAAACAATCCAATTTCAGTTTAAACCCCGGAAGACCTTATCAATCTCTCGTCTTCCTGCTATTTGTCAAAATCATTGCATGGAAAAGAAATGCAAATCCCAAAGCTGCCCCGTACCATCACCATGAATCCATGATGATTTAGGTGTTGCAGAATAACTGAGGGATTTCCGCACAGGCAATCCTAAAACGAATTTAGATTTTGAAGGAAGGAAAGGCAAAGGTCACAAGGAAAAAAAATGCTTTTATGGTATAATTCTTTGTTTTCGTTGCCTAGCATTTATTTATTTTTTAATCTTTTTGATAATGTGTCAATCATTCTTTTAAAATCAGGTTTTTAAGGAATTTTTTCTTAAATAAAACCCAAGAAACGTATCATGCTATGAAGTCAAATTTAACAAATGGACGTGAAATTGAACAGAAAGTGATATTGTAAATAAAAATAATAAGTTAGAGGCCTTATTAGCTTTAAAATAAAAAGAGAATCTTACCCTCCATTATAACTTATCCAAGAAAAAACATTGCATGGAATAGCTTCTAAAAAAAATTAATAAGAAATTTGGTACATATATAGATTGATGGTGCGCAAAAGTTTTTGAAAAAGAATCCGTAGTTTCAAGACCCTGGCTGTCGAGGCTCCTAGCCTAAATGATTCTCTTTTCCCATTTTCTTTCTCCCTCTCTCTCTCACACACACACATCAGGAAACTTAAAATGTATGGAACACCGAGACCAGAGAGAAAAGTCCACACCAGCCCCAATCACCATTGCTCACGACGTATCCCATTGAAAGCCCATTCAAGTTTGGAGTTTTCACAACTTTTTGTAACCCAATTTTTTATCCTTAATTTCAAATTATGTTCTAAAATTTCAAAAAGAACAAAATAAAAAATAAAATAAAAGTTTTTTCAATGTATTTTGATCATTCGCACATTCATTTTATAATTTTTAACTATTTTCTCTTGTTATTGTCTTCTCAAAAAATCAAATTCAAAGAAATATATTTTTGACGCATTCATGTCCATTTTATAATTCTTGATTTCTCGTTGAATTGACGTTAAATATTGTTTAAAAAAAATACAGAAAAATAAGAAAAATCAAAAATCAAAATAGAAAGTAAAATAGAAAAGGGGCCAAAGTTCAAAATAAGAAAAATGATGGAACAAAACAAAATTAAGTTACTTAAAGGCATATTAACTAAAAAGAAGATAAAAAAATTTATGGGTTATAAATAAATAAGTGAATTATAGAGAAAAGGGGGTTACCACATAAAAAATATTGTTCATCATCTCTTTTACCAAATTCCCAACAAAAAAACCTAGCCACCGTAATTTGTTTTAGAGAAAATGAGCTAATATATGGAGAAATAAACTCTAGAAGATTCATCTTTTTTCTACTTTTCTCCAACAAAAAAAACCCAGTCTTGCCTTTCTTTCTCTAAAACCAAAATTTTCCCTTTGATTTCTCTTACCTCTAACCTTCATTTCAAACAAGACTACCACCATTTTTTTTTGTGTTGAAGCCTTCTACAAAAGCCCTTAATCAATTGAATCAAACAATATTTGCATCATTATCAATCAAGAAGAGAGAGAAAACAACCTATAAGACTTATCTCTTTGATTGCTCTCTTCTCCAAACTCTAAACAAGACAAGACCACCACCATTCTTCTCCTCTTAATGACTAATACACAAAAATATAAGTCCTATAACCCAATAACCTTTATGTGAGTAGCAAGAGAGATAAAATTAAGACAGTAGTGAGAGAACCTTAACCACTAGGCCCTTATAGCATTGAATCTCCCTCATTAGAGGGAGGTGATCAACACCACCACCAATAAAAAAAAGAAAGGGGTCGTGTAGCCTACGAAGTGTTCCACGCTTCTCTCATCCCTTCTAATAAGCCTAAAAGGTCATCACAAGCAAGGTTGTCTATAAAAGAAACATCATAGGCAAAAGCTAGGTGAACTTTGAATTGCCAGATCTACCATCCTACACAAAAGTGACTTAAATCTTCATTACCATAAGAAAAAAAAAAGTGTTGTTTTCTACAAACTAGGCCACTCACCCCTTTCCTTATAGTTTAGTTGAATAACACGATGTAATTTGAGTCGTGACTATTGATTTTTCCAGCACTGTTCTACCTCTATCACCACTATTCCAATAGCTTCTAGTCCACCTTAGCCACCCCTAGAAGGTCTATTTCAAACCCTAAACATCTTTTGAATAATGATCTTCTTTTATTGTTGATTTTGATATGTTTTATAATGAGATTTTTAGTATTGAATAATTTTTATTAGATTTATATTTATGCTTGAAAGATGTTGGCCAAGTCTCTTAATGTTGCATCTTATTTAATTATTGATTTTGACGTGTTTTATGATTTTTGATATTGAGCAATGTTTATCGGTTTGATATTTATGTTTAAATGCATTTAACCGAATCCTTTAATTTTATATCTTATGATATTTCATGTCATTGGTCATTTCATCATTATACTTAGCTTTGCAATATGTTTTTCTTTATGTATGAATATTGGTCCATTTGATAATATGTGTTAACATGGACTTTTAGCTCCAAATGATAGAAATCAACCTTCATCCATAAATACATATACTTTGGGTTTTATGATTTGTATATATAAAACCCATTAAAGGTTTGGCTCATATTAAAAAGCTCATTGGACCAACATTCTAAACCTTTAAATAACTCATTCTTGATTTCTTACAAATCATGTTAAAATGTCTTGCTAGTCACTCTTAGTATTTAGGGTGAATGGACTCAATATAGGCCATTACCTTGGATATTAAAAGGAGTAACTCATTCTTTTGATTTTAAATAGAAAATTAGTCTTAGAAATATTTAAGTCCAATATTCACCTAATAATTAGAAGTATTGGCCTTTTTAATAAGTTCACACATATACATATTAATAATTGGTTGTTCACTTATTGTGAGCATACATAAATGAGTCATGACAACAATATGTACAAACATTAATGAGGAGCAACCAACACAAGGCTAAATCATAAGAAAGTGATTGTTAAATAAAACATTTTAAAAATAAATGAACCCCAAAAAGGTTATTTGTCAAAACTTAGTCCATAAGGGACCTTCATGTCACTAGATCCTATTCCAAGTAGATGAACCCATGATGGTCACTATTTGGATAAGATTAGGGTGTACAATATTCATTCATTCAGAAAATATTACAAGTGAATCTTGGATGTTAAGATAGATTAACCTTAATAAGGTATTATTCATTGATCCTTTCTAGAATTTGGGTTGGGTTTAATGAGCCTAAGATATGCCCATTAGTTATTCAATGGCATGGCTTGATATAATATTGGTCATAAGTCATGATCATAGGTCATCAATTGTAAATATGTCAATTCACTAAGTATTATTAAAAGATAATAATTATGAGTGGCAAAGATGAACTAAACCTTAGAATTTTTAGGCTTAAACCAACTCACTTAACTCATTACAGTATACCCACTATCTACTGGTAGATTAAACAACCTACTGTTATGATTATAAGACAAGAGTAGTAATGTAGCTTACCTTAAGTAGGATGTTTTAGGGTAATAATATCTTTTCTTTAACATAACCAGTCTCCTACCTTAAAACTTTGCATATTAGTTAAGGTATCTCAGTGACCATAATATTAGGTGGTGACCTCTTTTTAACATGAAATCTTTTTCCCTTATAAAGAAGGTGTGGTTGCTTCAATGTCAGGTGTGATAACTTCATTAGTGGCTTTGTCCATGGGAACTTGGACAAAAACTAGTTCATTATCTTTTTACACCTCTTCACTTAAAAGTTTCCTATCATGGCTAACAACTTAGATACTACAGGACTTTGAAAAGAAATTGATCTCCCTACTAATAGGAACTCCAACTCCTCCATATCTTTAACAAATATATCATTAAGTGCAGGTGCTTAAAATTGTTGTTCTAGCTATACAAGAACATTTTCACTCTCTTTCATTCCCTCAATGAGAAACACAATGATAAGCTTTATTGCATGCACTAGAAAATATATAAAGAAACAAGATATAATGACATACAAGCACATAAGAAGACATATACTCTTACATTTTAAAAGAGTTTTTTCTACTATAAAGAGCAATCCTCAATAATTTCTAGCCATAAAACAGTTTACCACCATCAATCTTCCTCTGAATCTCACTCACATACTCCCCCTAAAAAATGACCTAGATACGGGAAGTGATTAGTAGTTGTGTAAACTTATAAGAATAAACATCATTCCTACTGAGAGGGAAACTTTCTATTTTTTCATCAAATTTTAAACACTAACCTCTTCAAAACCTGTCTCCATCAAGGCCAAATTCGATAACTTGATAGTCTTACAAATCATAGAGAGTATAAACAGAACGTGGGAAGAATCCTAGAACTTGTGACACAAAAGAGTTATGCAATATGCAAAATCATTCTGATAGTATTCTGTGAATATACTCAAACATGGTATCACAACCTTGAGCCTTACTCTATTTCTTACCTTTATAATCTTTTTGTTAAACTTATCTCCCATTTCATTACAAGCATACTAGATATAAATAGTATGATTCAGCTTTTCGCCATCATACAATAGGAAGACAAAAGAACCATAGCATATCTTTAAAGTCTTAACAAGGAAATGCTCAACATGGAGAATCTACTCAAACCCATTACCTTTAAAACCTTGATCAATGTAGTATATAATTATTCTCTATAGGAATGATTGTACACTCTTCAAACAGAATTTTTCTTAATACGAAACATACAGTATAAAACCATATTTAAATAAAAGAAGCAAGCATGACCAGAAAAGGGTACTTTCCTTTTTAGAGAGCATAATCTCTTTAACATAATCTGATGTGAACCCCATGAATATAAAAATCTAGAAACCTACAGATAAATCAACTCTTCCTAAGAAAGTTAAGATCAAGTTTGGAATTGAGCTTGATACATTAACAACTTATACTAAGGCATCAAGACTATAGGTAACCCTGACTCAACGCCTATAAAAATAAGCGAACGAGAAGTATGGATGAAGCCACAAAGCTTAGTTAATTCATTGATAAGTTAGAGTAGTTCAATAAAGAACCAAGAAGTATAAACAAAACCTCACACACACAATAATAATTATTGAAATTAAAGTCTATAAAAAAAACCTAAATAGAAGCTAAATAATCTTATTTATAAAAGGTAAAAACATCCTAAAGAATAATAAAAGAAACTTAAATAAAACAAGGAAAAAATCCTAAAACAATTAAGAAACTAATATAATTCCCACATGGTAGATTCTAGATCTTATCACAAAGCCTTTTTGATGTCTAATTGCTCTGAAATGTTTACCTAATATAGAACACGACCTTTGAAAACTTCTAATAACAGTCAAATTGAAACTTATGTTTGTTAGAGTAAAATTATGCATTAGCAAAAACAAGTCTCTAACTGCCGAAATTAATTAGCTTATGAAGTAGATGGATCAAACCTCTCTTGTTCATAGATTAAATAGATGAAGGACTAATCATTACTTGTTGAAGATGTAGCCTTCTTGAAATTTATCTTGGCTCAAATACTTTGAATAAGCTCATCTAATATATCTGAGATTTTTTGTCCTTGATCTTATAATTAGCCTAATTTGAACTTGCAATGGATCTTTTGTTGTATTTTTGATTGGATCATTCCCTCCGTTCTAAATTTCTGAAATCAAAGTTTTTCCCTAAAAAACTTAAATACAAGTTAAATAACCCCATGTATAATAGGTAAGAACTTCCTAAACAATGCTGGAAAAATAATAAAAGAATTCTAAATAAATAGGAAAAAAATCCTAAATCAATTATGAAACTATTACATGTCATACATAGTAGCTTCTAGACCTTATTTTCAGGTTTTCAAAATGTTTGATTTCCCTCAATTGTATCCCAATATAGAAAAAATAAACCTTTAACAACTTCTGGTAAAATCTTAGTCTGATCTAATGGTCGAATAAAAAATAATGTTTATTAGAGTAAATTATGTATTATGAAAAATAAGCCTCTAACTATAAAATTACTTAGCCCATGAAGTAGATGGACTAGGCCCCTCTTATACATAAATTAAATTGACTAAGGTTTGATCATCACATATTGAAGATTTACCTCATTGTAATTCATTTTGGCCCAATTATCATGAATAAGCTCATTTAATGCATCTTTAAGCTTCTTTACCCTTGATCTTGTAATTGGCCCAATTTGAACTTGCAATGGATCTTTTAGTGTAGTTTTGATTATATAATCCATTTTTTCCTCAAAATGATTTATCCATGAATCATCATCTACTTCAAATAAAGAAAAATCATAAACATTAAAAGTAACACTAACATCATACTCGCATGGTATATCCACTTTATAGGCATTATCATTAATTCTTTCAAGGATTTGGAATGGCCCATTTCCTCTAGCATCAACTTATATCTTTTTTGTTCAGGAAATCTTTCTTTTTGGATATGCACTCAAACCCAATCACTAGGTTAAAAAAATCATATTCCATCCTTTATTAACTTTGAATGCATATTGTTTATTCTTTTTTTATAATAGGAGTGTGCAATGTACTATTTATTGATAATAAGTAATAAAAAATAACAATTTTATTTCTAATTGTCTTCACAAAACTTTCCAAAAGTAGTTAAGAAATTTAATATCACGGTCAGACACAATGCTATTAGGTAACCCATAGAGCCAAACTATTTTCTTAAAGAATAAATTAACTATGTTAGTTGCATCATCAATTTTATGACAATATATGAAATGTGTCATATTAGAAAATTTATCCATAACTACAAAAATAAAATCTGTACCCCTTCTTAACCTAGGCAAACCTAGATCAAATTTCATAGATATATCAACCCAAAGTTTCTTAGACACTGACAAAGGAGTATATAAACTATGATGTAAAACTTTAGACTTAACTTATTTATATGTTATGCATCTATCATAAATTTTTTACATATCCTCTTTTCATCTTAGACCAATAAAAGTACTAATACAAAACATCTAAAATATTAATAACCCTTAAATGTCATATTAATTCACCCTTATGAACTTTAGGAACTAGCAATTCACGCATAGAATAATTAGGCATACGCAATATCTTTTCTTTAAATAAATATTCATCAAACCTATAAAACTTATCAAAGGTTGAATATTCACATACAACATATACTTGAAATAAATCAACATCCTTAATATATAAATCTCTCATATGCTCAAATCGTAATAGCGTAGTGTTTAGAGTTGAAAAAACTAGATACCTTCGCGATAGTATATCAATCACTATGTTTTCCTTAACTTGTTTGTACTTAACCATGTATCCAAACATTTCAACTAACTCTACCCACTTGGCATACCGACGGTTTAGCTTTCCTTGGACCTTAAGATATTTCAATGACTAATTGGTATGAATCATGACCTCTTTAGACCACAAGTAATGTTGCTAGGTTTTCGAAGTTCTTAGTAAAGCATAAAGCTCCTTATCAGAAGTAGGATAATTCAATGATGCATCATTGAATGTTTTGCTAAAATAAGCCATGAAGCTTTTTTCTTATATTAAAACAGCTCCAATACCTATCCACAAGGCATCACATTCAATTTTAAGAGTTTTTGTAAAATCAGGCAATGATAACAATGAAGCTAAAATTAATTTTTTCCTTTAATAAATTAAAAACATGCTCTTGTTCTTTGCCACATTTAAAACTCAAATTTCTTAGCTATCTTAATTAAAGGTGTGACTAGAGTACTAAAATCTTTAAAAAATCTCTTATAAAACCTAACCAAATTATAAAAACTTCTTACCTCAATGATTGATTTAGATGTAGGCTAATCTTAGATAGTTTTAACATTTTTCACATCCTTCTCAATACCTTTTACACTAACAATATATCAAAGAAATACAATCATTTCCATACATTTTTTCATATTAGCATATAAACATTCTTTTCGCAAAACAACCTATACATTCCTTAAATTTTCAACGTGCTCTCCTAAATTCTTGCTATAAATCAAAATACAATCAGAATAAACTACAACAAACTTACCTATAAAATTATACAAAACATGATTCATTAATCTCATTAAAGTACTAAGTGCATTAATAAGTTCAAAAGGCATAATTAACCACTCATACAAACTATATTTAGTTTTAAATACATTTTTTCATTCATCTCCCTTTTTCATTCTTATTTGATGATATTCAATTTTCAAATATATCTTAGAAAATATACAAGTTCCATGCAATTCATCGATTTTAGGAATTGGGTGTCTATAATTTACCATAATATTGTTGATGGCATGACAATCAACACACATCATCTAAGTCTCATTATTTTTCAGTATTAACAACACTAGAATTGCACATGAACTCAAACTTTCTCTTATGTACCCTTTTGTCATCAATTATTTAACTTGCCTTTGAAGTTTCTTTGTCTCCTCGCGATTACTTTTATAGGTTGGCTGATTATGCATAGATGCTCAGGTACAAGATTAATTTAGTGCTCAATTCCCCTAATAAGTTGCAACCCACTTGGAATCTCATTAAGAAAGATGTCTTTAAAATCATATAATAAAGAAACATAAACACCAAGAAGATAATGATCAAGATCATCAGTGTTAAAATATGCTTTATTATAACATAAACACCAAGAAGATAATGATCAAGATCATCAGTGTTAAAATATGATTCCTTATACACAAGTAAAATCATAGGCATGTTAGATAAAAAAAATATTTTTAATCTCACTCCTCTTTGTAGAAATTCCTTTTATTTTCTCTATCTAAATACCTAATAATTCTTATTTTGACTAAATCTAACCATCTTCTCTATTAGCTCATTTTATTTTCACTTTTTCTCACATCCTCACATAGTTGATATTTTCTTTCGCTTCACTTTCCCCTTTCAATTTCAATTGCTCCTTATACATTTATCTAGGGTATAATGGTACAAATATGAAGGTCTTCCTATTATTTTCAAAAGAATACTCATTTTTAAACCCATCATGATTGACTTTTCTATCAAATTTTCAAAGTCCCCCTAATAATAAATGAGTAGTATGCATAAGCACATCATCATACAAAACCTCATCCTTATATTTTTCAACTGAATATAATAGTGTTTAATTCAACCATTGAAGTTTGTAAGACCTTTCATGTTTAATAGTGTTCAAATTCAATTTTCTTACAAATATAGTATTAACACAACTTCCACTATCAATAATTATTTATGTGACATATAATATAAAATATGTTATCTCTCTATTACTCTACACCATCCTCTTTAATTTGAACATTAAATGATCTTTTAATTATCAAAGCCTTTCTATCAACTAGATACTCAACATTACTATAGTCCTCAAGTGGTCGTATCTTATCATCCTCAGATTCGTCACTTTCAAATTTAATCTCTCATGCTTCTTTATAACCATAATTCTTTTGTTCGGACATTGTGAAGATATATTTCCACTCCCCAAATACCTAAAACACTTAATAGAATAGTTGATATCTTAACTTTACCTTTTATTTCAATGGTTGAATCTTTCCTTTAAACTTTAGATGGCTTATTTTTATTGCTCACAATATTTGGCTTTGATGTCGTAGCCCCTTCTTTCCTATAATTCAACCTCGAAGCTAAAAATAAACTTAAATTACCTTTTTGACGTTTCTCTTCAACTACCTCTCTATCTTGGTAGCCATATGAACTATATTAGCTATCTCTCCATTTAATTTATTCAAAAACCTTGTCATTGTAACTTCCTTATCCTCCACAATATTATCTCTAATTATGAAAATTTATATTTACTTGTGGTAATCCTCCACACTCCTAGAACCCTAAGACAAACTCTACAATCTTTGATATAATTCCCTATAATAATAACTAGGAACAAACCTCTTTCTCATAACTACTTTCATCTCATCCTAAGTCTTTATAGGTCTCTCTTTATTTCTCTTTTTTTTTAAGTTCAATTGATCCCACCAAATAATAGCATAATTAGTAAACTTAATAATAAGAAGTTTTATGTTCTTTACATCAAAGTAATGGTGATGGTAAAAAATCAACTCCATTTTTTCTCATTCTAAGTAAGCTTATGGATTATTTTTGCCTTGAAAAACAAGAATCTTTACCTTAATACTACCCAAATCTCTATCCAAACCATCCTAAAATCCATCCTCCTTATTTGCGCTCCTATGGCTGAATTGCTCAAATGGCTACACTCCTATAAGCCTTTGGTTTTTATGAGGCCAAAACCTACCACCATGGTATAATCAAAATCCTTGGCCTTCTCATCTATAATTTTTGCTATAGATTCTTCTAGAGGTGAATTAGCTCATCTCATAAACCTTCTTCCTTCCAACCCCTACGATCTAGCCCATCTAAAAAATTAGTCATTTTGATTGTCAAACCAGTCATCTCACTTATTATTTTGATAAACCTTGTATTCATCAACTCAAATTGTTGTTGCATGGCCAAATAACCCAATTTAGGATTATTCCTATCTTTTGGTGGTGGTGATCCATTTTTAATTAACATCATCAAGCGTTGAAAATTAATTCAATAGCATAAGACACACACACACACACACACACTTCTTTGTGTGTTTACACTTCAATAGATGGCATTACTCTCGTGTTTCATACAAATTAAGTTAGTAGAAAACTAATATAATTCTCGCATAGTAGCTTCTAGACCTTATCAGAGGGCCTTCTTGATGTTCGATTGCACTGAAATCTTAACCCAATATAGAAAAAGACATATGAAAACTTTTGGTAAATTTCAACTCGATCCAATAATTGAATTGAAAATTATGCTTATTAGAGAAGAAATGTCTATTAGAAAAAATAAGCCTCTAACTACCAAAATTAATTAGCCTATAAGTAGATGGATCAAGCCTTTTTTATACATAGATTAAATGGACTAAAGTTTGATCATCACTTGTTGAAGATGTAACCTCCTTGAAATTCATCTTGGCTCAAGTACTTTAAATAAGTTTATTGAATTGATCTTTGAGCTTTTATGCTCTTGATGTTGTAATTGGACCAATTGAAACTTGCAGTAGATCTTTTGGTATAGTCTTGATCATATCACCATCAATCTCCTACCTCAAAGGATCAATTCATGATTGTCTGACATTCTTTGAGCTCATGATAACACCTTTTACCACTACATGTTTTGAGGTATTTCCTACCATTCAGGGAAATGATTTAATATGAAACCAACTTTATGTGAAGACTAACATGAACACAAGAAAACGTAAGAAATTTTGTCACTTTTATTACGATCACGGTCACGACACTGAGAAATAAATGTCCTAAAAAATATAGAAAAATTGATCATTAGGAATCACCTATAATATTTTATTAAAAAGAAAATGAAACTCTTTGAACAAATAAAGAAAGATCTCTACCATGAATTACCTATATTAGATAATCTCTAAAAATTGTATCTCCACTTGAGAAAATCTTTAGAACTTTTTGAATAAAAGAAGTAATGTTTCTCCATGTCTCTAATTATGCTTCCTTATATCCAATGAAAAATCTTTATAAAGATATCTTTATATCTCCATTGAAATCCCCATATCTCTAAAAAAAATCTCCTTGATGAGATCTTTATTAAAATTCTCACATCTTCATACAACATCTCTTTACACAAAACTTTAACATTAATTTTATAATTATAAAGCATTCTTAATTTTCTAAGAAATAATTTTCTTTGCTCTAAAAGAAACATGCAAAAGTAATCAAATTCTCCTCTCTCTTAAAGAAACATTAATAAAAATTATGATAAGCACTTTCATGCAAGCACATTAACAAAAGCCAAAAGAGGTAACATTACTATATAAAACAACAAGTTCTCTCCCACCCCCTACACTTTTGCTGGTTAAGTATTTCAAATGCAACTATTTAAAAGATGGGGGGGGTGATGGTCTATAAATATTTAAAAAAAAAACAAGTTGTTTGGGCCCCTAGCTTGAACAACTCTCTCTTCCCCTTTTCTATCACATGTATTCTTTATCCCTGTTTCTTCTTCTTTTTCTCTCCCCCCCCTCTCTCTCTCTCCGTCATAAAGGCAAACACCTCAACATATTTTTATTCTCAAGATGTTAGTGTTGCATCACCATAAAAATTTCTATGCAGTGTAGGCACTATATTTCTTGTCAATGATTATTTTTTACCCACACTTCTCTACCAATGGCATAATAAACACCACATTTAATGTTAACATCAACCTCTTCACCAATGGTGTATACCGAGTCTATATATCAAAGTACTGTAACAATACTCTCCATGCTCCATTGGGAGCTTGTAACTTATACAATCATGTATTTGTAACACCACTCTCCTCACTCCACAAGGTAAATTGATGTGACCAAGGTCTATAAACATCTTTGGTAATTAGGTAAAATAAGGAGGCTAAGTCAGGCAATAAAAAGCCACACTTTTTCTCATACTCTTCATATTATCTCTTTTTTACATTATTTTCTTTTAAAATTTATTAATTTAAACATCAGAGGGTCTCTTATTTCGACATGGGACTTATGTTGTAGGAAACACTAAGCCTAAAGTGAAAAACACACGTTAACCCTAATCACCATTTTCCAAGATGTAACCCGTGGAAAGACCATTTTTTTCTAAAGTTTTCATGACTTCACTTTTTTAAAACCCAAAACACCAATTATTATTGGCAATCATTTTCATTGATGGAAATGATATACTGTAAAGGGAAAAAATTAATTTGATGTGATCATAGCTACGACATCAAATGATTCATTAGAAGTGTTCATTGGGTATATTCTAAGACCTAAAATGAAATGAATCTAAGAGGAGTTAAATGGGCTAAGTCAATAAGCTTGGGTTAAAAAGGTTCGAATCTTCCAATCTAGACCTTTGTATACTTATTGGGTCATATCTAAAGATAGAAGGATTTTGGATTCGATTCTAATTGGATTGGAAACTATACATTTGTATATTTCCAATGATATATGGTAGAATTGCGAATTTATCCGAACAAGAGGGAACAACATGTTTAAAGTTGGACCTAAAATCTATCAGCAAAGTGCAAAAATTGAAAATACTTATTCATTAAGAGTCCTTAATGTTATTGGGAACTTATGTGGCAGAATTTGGGTTACTTATTTTACAAAGATTCCATATCAAACAAGAAGAATTAATTGGTCAAAAATTATTTCTTATTTTACTTGTTCATCAATGATTCTTCAACAATTATTTCTCAAAGGTATTTTTCACTATCATATGCGGAAAAAGGATAAAAATAATTTTAGACTAGTATTTTATTTATCTTTATTATTTTTAAACCTTATGTTAATTAGTTTGGGGTTTATTTAAATTGGATGCATGTATGACCCATTAGCATTAAGATTTTTATTTTCAGTTTGTGTGAGAAAATATTATTTGTAAGGACAAAATATAAAGACTTCATAATACTATTGTTGCTGAATTTATTCAGTTTATGTGAGAGAGATTCTCACATTCTTTGAATTAAAATCCATTTAATCTATGAATTATGTTTTCTAAAAGCTTTAATGCCATGCAAATTTAATTTTAACTCTTCAATTTTTTACTATATAACCTACAGAATATTTCAACTAAAAAATCATTAAAATTAATTTTTCATTTACTTAAAATTTGTTTTTAAAAAGTTAATAATCTGTGTTAATGTATAATTTACAACAAAATCTTAATTCAAAAAATGAGTGGACTTAATTTTTAATATGGTATTAAATGCACCTTTAATCATATTTTTTAGAATAAAATTTTAACATTTCCTTCTCTTTTTTTTCTTTCTTAATTCAGCTATTAGTCTGGAAAAACAAAAAATACATGCCACGTGTCACAATTATAAGGGCACACAAGGAATCACGTGGCTGCACGCGCAGATTATGTTGTCATACAGACGAAAAAAGAAAATACGCTAGGAACCTAAATCACATTAAAAAAAAAGAAGAAAAGGAAGAAGAAGAAGAAAGATGTTGTTGATCAGATAATAGCAAAGGACATATGCTATCGAGTTTGTCTGGTTGTCCCAGCGAATGTCCCTCTCGCGGAAGCTGTCAAAGGAAAGCAGTTGTTGCTGGCGTTCTCATTTCAAGGGCCATTTTACGGGCATGCAACCTCAGTCGCTCAAGGCCCAACCTTGCTACCATAATTCTCCCTCTTTCTATGCGTTATAATGTAATTAAGGTGGGCAAAATTAACGAAAACGTTTTTTTTATTCACAGTCAACTGTACCAATGTTTTAGTTTTTTTTTTTATTTTTTCACTGTAACAATATTTTTTTTAATTTAATTTTTGTTTTTGAATTTTATCATTTAATATGTTGATTAGAAATTAGATTTTATAATTTATTTTAATTTTTTTTACATAGTTATCTTAATCTCATAACTTAGGTACAATTTTGATTGGTTAATCGGATTGACTTGGATTATTTTTTAAAGTGTTTTTTTTAATTTTATTCCTCAGCATTGAGTTGATTGAGAATTTAACTTCATAATTTATTTTGATTTATTTTTTATAGGGTTATTAAGATCTAATAACTTAGATCATAGATTTGAAAAATTAACTCTGGTTGATCAAGATTCATATAATAAGTTGTTTTCTTAATATTTTTTTAAAAAAATATTCTATCTTGAATTTGTTTTTAATCAAATTATATTTTTATTAATCATTTAGATTGTTTTTAGATCAAATTCATCAAATTAACTGAATCATATAGAATCAACCTCCATACAATTTAATTTTTTTCTATTAAAAAAGACATCTTGTTTATGTTTTTTTTTAAAAAAATAATCCAACTCACACTATAATACATGTCAATAATTTAGTTCTGCACTATTTCTAAATATATACCATGGTCATGCTGAGTTGTTATATATATATATATATATATGTGTGTGTGTGTGTGTATGTGTGTGTGTGTGTTCGAGAAAGTTTTGAAAAAACCAATTTCGTTTTGTAGAGTTATGGGCCGAATAAAAATCCTTTTTGAAAAGTGTTTTGTCAGGAACAAAATATTTCTCTGAAGTCAAAACATTCAGCTCGTTTTGGATATTTTCAGTAATAGCCGAAAAGGTCGGTGAAGTTGGAGGAGATGGTTGCTCAAGGTTTGTATAGACAGGTTTTGGTATATTTGTAGTATAGTCTGCATTTTGGAAACTAGGAGAAGGGATATCGGATGTAGATTTTCTTGGAA
>Ga0325410_1002102_pt1 | contig 22224 bp, 8 predicted proteins | sample PopdelMetagenome_16_FD_206182 | JGI IMG/M metagenome (GOLD analysis project Ga0325410, IMG submission 206182) | Populus deltoides microbial communities from Bellville, Georgia, United States - Xylem-PdIQD-R3 | ecosystem: Host-associated > Plants > Phyllosphere > Stem > Wood/Secondary xylem...
TCACTGCGATTTTCTTCTGAAATTTCGTATATTCAGCGATGTAATTATGGAACATGCTGTAATTAATTATTCAAAGGGTATGAAGGATATTGAAAACTCTTTATATGTTTTAAATGGATTTTTTCATATATATTTCATACTTGCCATTTAACGTTATCTCATCAGAACTGAAAGCATGAAACACAATTATGTGTGTTTTATTTTATTTATATACTTGAGAAATTACGAATCACTTAGTTTATAAATAGCTACAATAACTATGTATTGGACCAAATCTCGAAAGAACATCTCATGGGCTAAAAAATCTCTCGAAGATCCATTTCAGGCCAGAGACCACTTAGGTGTCTGTTCTCATTTCGTGAATCATAAGCGACGAGACCGAGACGAGAGTTGGAGAATTATACTCCTAATTATGTTTGGATTCGAGGCCTTAAGGCCATGATTCGAGTGTTGTAAATTCAATTTTATGATGTAACTTATTTCCAATTGTACTACAGCTTCAAACATATCCAAGAGCTCGCAGTCAAAGATGATTCAGTTATTCATTAAAATGATAGTTATCAAACATCGCTCGAGCTTCTTGCTAAGAGATCAGATTCCAAGGTACATGGTTATTCTGGGTAAACTTGAAAAAGTTAAAAAAATATATTTAAAATTTTAATATTTTATATAAAAAATTAATAAAAATAAACTATATATGTTATAAATAATAAAGTTTAAAAGAATATTTTTTTTAAAAAATTTATCCCACATTGAAAAGATACTATCTTATTTTTTTAAATTGAAGTATTTAAACCAAAAATATTTTTTATCCCACGTTAAAAAAATATAATTTTTTTCTTGTGAACATAGAGTATATATACAAAAGAATTTTAAATCCCACGATAAAAAAATAAAATATTTTTCTTGTATTTATATAGTTAGCTTTGAAATAAGTTAGTAACTAACTGAAAAATATGAAAAAAATAGAGGTTTCTAGCTAGAAAAAAAAACACATTTGAAAAAAAAAAAGATTTCTACCGGATTTTGTTTAGCCACCCTGGTTTCAGGTTGAACTGACAAATCGATTGATTTTCTCTGAGCCAATTGCAGGCTCAAGTTTTCAATAAAATAGATTTGGTCAGGGCTCTGAATCACTTAGGTCCTGGCTAACTTATTAGGTCAGGTCGAGTCTAATAATTATGATTAAATCGATTCAAAAAATAAGGACACCTTCGCTCTTATTCAGCACGTCTTGATTCATAACTTAAAAAAGTACATTATATTTGTTTAAAACAGATTATATTATGCAGGAGTAATTATAGAAATAAGAAATGATTTGCATGCATACTTATAAAACTCATTCTATAGTTGACCCGGAGTAAGACCCAAGTTTCTGATAAAAAAATTAACTCAGGTTGATTTATTTATTTTTTAAAAAAATGCACTAAAACGAAGAAGTTTTGAGGAAAAGAATTTCAAAAACATCAACATGTTTTACTTTGGGTTATGGGTTAACCCAATTTTTTGATCGGGTATGGATAGTCAATTCCTTATCTTATTTTTTTCAACTCAGACTAGTCTAAATTCTAGATTAACTAGGTCATAAAGACTGACCCGCCAAGGCGTTCCAAGTTTTATAACTAGGCTTATATATGTTAGCAACTCCTAACTGCTAATATTTTTTAATTTATAACATAGAGAGAGAGAACATGGATGATAATTTAATTTGAACTCAATGCATATCGACCCAACCTGAATTAATTATTATTGTTTGGATAGTTACCTTACATGATGGGTAATGTATATGTTATGGATATTGTCAAAATCATCCCAATAATCATTTAAACCTAACCTGAAAAATATATTTATATTATATAGATATATTTACGGAACATTTAATTTTTTAATACAATATCACATACACACACAGAATCCTAAAGGGAAAAGGGACTATATTGTAGCTATATGAACAAAATATTATTCATTGTAATAATATAATGATAAAATTGCTCTTGAATCATAAAATTTTTAAACTAGGCTTTGGGAACAAGGTGGTTGTTTTATTATAATATAATTGTCCTTTAAAAATTATATAGGGTTAGATTAATCATTTCATTTTTTATTCTATGATAAAAGTACTAATTTAACTATAGAATAAAAAAATAGATTATCTTTCACTTAGTCTTTTTAATTTTTTCAAAATAATATAAATACTTTATTACTCTTTAAGTCAAAGTTAAATAAACTCTGTTAAGGGTTTTTTTGGTCTTTTAACCATGATTTCTTTTTGTAATAACAAGTTAGCTCAGGGGCATTATTGTACTTTAGTAAATGTTATATATTAAGAAAAAACTCGTTGACTTGTGTCATGTACACACCAGAAAGTAGGCGACACATGGGGGGTCATCTGACCACTAAACACCGTCTTCATCGACTGCGTTGGAATCCTCATGGCGCCCTCTCCGCGATAAGATAACGCGTGTTCCAAAATTTTCTATTTTCTCCCTTCTTCTCTCCCTCTCTCTCTTCTCCTAGATTTTCATGTCAAACCTTTAAAAATTTCAAAACAATCCTTTAATTTATTATTATTTTAGATTTGGTCCCTATTTTTTATTATAATTTTTTTATCTTAAATAATTTATAAAATTAGGATGGGTTGTCAATTTCATCCCCCTTAACTTATTTTCATCTTTTAGATTCGGTTTCTATTGATTGCTATTTGTTTTGTTTGAGATTATTTTTTAAATTGATTTTGTTTGACAATTTCATCCTTATTTTTCCTATCAAATTTGATTCTTATTCTTTTGATTACTATTGTTTTTTTTTTTTTTTTCCTTTGGTGAGGTTTTTTAAATTGTTTGAAAATAAAGCTTCTTGATTAAACCCAGATTCAAGGTTTTATGGGTTGTGAGTTTTAAAAACTTGACCAAATTTAGAAGGTTCGCTAGAGTTTACTTGATTTTTTATTTTACTTTGTTTAAACTATTTTTTTCTCGTTTCATCATTGAATATTTATTTAATTGAAGATTGAATTTTTTTTTTCAACTTGTGTTTTGTCAAAGTTTTTGTTGGTTTTGAAAATTACACAATTATATCATGTTTTTATTTATTTATCATTCCTTGTGGGATTTTTTGGCTAATTTTTTAAATTGATATTTTTTTTTACGATTTTATCATTCAATATTTGAAATGATTTTTTTAAAACAATTTACTAGATTAGAATTCTTCTTCTATCTTATCTCTCTTTATTTTTTTTATCTTTCAAATTTAGTTTCTATTTTTTTATTGCTATTTTTTTAATTGAGATAAATTTTTAAATTTGTTTTTATTTATTTTATTTCTTTAGGATTTTCAATGATTTGGAAAATGACCCTGGTTTTCTCAGCTCTTTTTCTTTATTTTTCTTTTTATTTAAGCCCAAGTTTAGGTTTTAATGGGTTGTGAGTTTTTTTGACTTCCGTCTCTTTTTTTAAGTTGATATTTTTTTAATTTCATCATTTAACATTTATATATATATATATATTGATTAAGCTCTATTTTTTTATATGCCTTCAATATGATTTTTTAACTGCTATTTTTTATAGTTTCATAAGTTTCTTTTTTCTCTTTAGGTTGGTCCATATATCAATATTTTTTCTTAGTCGAGTTTATAGCTCGAGTCATATTTTTTTAAAACACGCTTGCATCATATGAATGTATTTTTTTTCTTGATAAAAAATGTTTTCGGTCACGGCCCACAAACTAGTGTATATATAGATGAAGACATTGATAACCATTCCATGCTAAAATCAACTTCCTGTATTTATTTTAATTTACCAAAGCAAAAAAATAGCCTTAATGAACTGGGTATTTGAAAAGAAATTAAAACAATTGAATCTCTTTTTTGTCATAACAAAATAGAATCTTTAAAACTATAGAATAGCACAAACAAAAACTAATGAAACCTAGCAAATATTGTCCCTTTCCAAAATTGTATGAGCACATAGGGCAGTTAAAAGAAAATATGTCGACAAAATCTAGGACAATAAGCAGAAACTAGAAGCAAGGACCTAGTACTCTTGCAGCAAGCATAGTACCTTTGATTGTTTCTTTAGCTTAATAATCACACATACATCCAAAAGCTACTATCTATTAACAGCAACAACACACCTCTGCAGCAGCAGCAACAGGAGACAGCAAGAACAGCACCACAGGATTCTTATTCTCGTCAATTACCATTCTGAATTAACACCTCCAACGGCTACTATTCAGAATGGTAATTAACCATACATGGAAATCACAGGAATCAACAGCTACCTCAACCAACGGCTACTTCTCAAAGAAGGAAACTACAGCCATGACAGATCTTTCATAGAAAGAAACTACAGCTACCTCATATAGAAACAAATCAATATATATAAATAAGGAATATTGTATTCATAGAAAGAAATAAGTGATGAAGTTAATTACTACTCTATATATAAAGAGTATCCTGTACAAATTCAGAATGGTAATTGACGAGAGTGAGGATCCTGTGGTGCTGCTGCTGCTGTCTCGTGCTGCTGCTGCTGCTGCAGAGGTGTGTTGTTGCTGTTAATACTATCAACAAAACCATCAAAAAAAACTCTCTAATATTCTGACTGGAAATTTTCCGGAGAACTAAAGGCATATAGATCAAATTTTACAAAACAAGGCAAAACACATGTTAGAAAACTAGAAAGATTCATGATTTAGAGATAAAAAAAGATTATACATTTCTTGGCTAGCAGTACTGTCCCAAAACCTAGCCATAATCATTTTTTTTTTTTGTAAATCCTGATAAAATATTGGATTCTCCAACAACAAGATCGCCTAATAATGAGACGATCGAGATATAATTCTAATCTTTTTAGAACAAAAACCGACCGGTTCAAATCGAACCAAAAACATGTTCAAACTAATCGGTTTTGATTCGGTTATTTTAGAACAAAAACTATTTTTTTGGTTTGACTTGGTTTTTTCAATTTGACTCGGTTTTTTCGGTTTGGCTCTGTTTTTTTTTGTTTGGGTTCGGTTCGATTTTTTTGATTTTAAGCTTATCAAACTGAAACCGAACCGGTCTGTTTTTTAAAAATTCTAATCGATTTAATCAGTTTTTTTTCATGGTTCGGTTATTTCAGTTATTTTTTTTTCTAGTTTTCTTGATTTAATCGGTTTTTCGGTTTTTTTCTTACCCCTAACCAAGATTAGGTTAACATCTAACAGCAACAAATCTTCTAGTGAAGCGGGAGGCATGCTAGGGTGCTGGTGGTCTCCTAATTATTTGAAGTTTGTTAGGGCAGTGACCTGCCAACCATGAATCAGGCTCTGCCTCGACATCTTAGGAAACATCTTTCTGAATGTCTTCCTTAAGCAAGATTTGCAATAAAGCACCACCTGCTAAAGTCATCTTTTGCAAGTGGGGTCTCCTGAATCTCTCTATGTAAGAAAAGAAGAAGAAAAAACTTGCACAAGTACTGCAGCTGATTGTGGGGTGGTTAGTAATTGCCTTAGCTAACCAGACCACACATATTTACCAAACCAATCATTTTTAGCTTCTCTTTGTCAGTTCAGCAATTGATTCCAGAATTCTTATAGTCTAGGCATTTTAGAACTCTTTATATCATTTCTCGTGCTATGTTGCGGTGTTAGATAAAAAAAATTAAAAAAAAAATATTAAAATGTTATTAACATGTTTTTTAACAAAAAAAAAAAAAATTTTAATTATATGAGGATTGATCTTATATGATCTTGTCAACTTAACAAATTTAAAAACAACTCAAATGACAGATAAAAATGCAATTTAACTTTAAAAAAATCAAAACAACATCTTTTTCTAAATATTAAAACGATAATATATTAGATGAACTTTGATCAACTCGGGTTAACCTGTCAAATCTACTACCCAGATCATGAAACCATGATAACCCAATAAAAAACAAACAGAAAAATTATTAAACTCAATTCTTAATCAGCTCATTGTTGAATGATGAAGTTTAAATCAAAATTCAACTAAAAAAATAAGTCGAGTCAACTCGGTTTAGCCTGTCAAACATGATTCATAAGACTATGATAACTTTATAGAAAACGAATCAAAATAAATTATGAAACTCAATTCTCCGAGATGGAGTCGATGAAAGCAAATCCAGTTTGGGACTTGGTTGACCTTCCACCAAGGCCTCAACCAATCGGTAACAAATGGGTTCTTAAGATTAAACGCAAAGTGGACATATTTATTGAAAGGTATATGTGACTAAGAGCTTTACATAAAAAGGAGGGAGTCCATTAAAGGTAAAAAATAATCAGAGTCAACATGGATAACCCGCAAAATTTGCGATCATGGTTACGAGACTAATATAACTCCATAGAAAACAAATCAAAATAAATTATGAAGTTCTATATACAGTAAACTCAATATTTAATGATAAAATTGAAACATAAAAGCCTAAAACATTTGAGAATCAAAATGAAAAAAAAAAACTTAGCTTTTAACTATTGATTGCTACAATGAAAATTGAAGCTCGTTTAGTATAGTATTTGTTAATAATAATAATAATAATACCAAATTTATTTATGTAGATTTGAAGGAAACTTACTAGTGATGTGAGAATTTACTTTTTTATCCCTAGATTAATTACTTCAATACTATCATTGTAAATATTGTTAAATTAATTATGAGAGTCCAACATGGAAGAAAAGAAAGAGAAAATTATTTTCTTTCAAAGTAAAACTTTGTTTTTATATGTCTTATGTCCCTGTACATATAAGTAGATAAAACAATATTTTTTTTTAGTAATTCTTCTAAATATTTGGACCGGACACATTCTAATAGGCGAATGAAGCCTACCCAAATAAGCAACAATCTACTTGAATGTATTGATGCATCGATTCAATTCCAACAAAACTTCTTTCTTTAGTAGAAACTTGTGCAAACGCATTACGAAATAGTTGTTGTGGTGCACACGCCTCAGATCTCACTCATACCTATTCGATTATTGGGACATTGCCATAAATGTTTTCGACCGTCTGCAGCCACCATCGACCCCTACGGCCCTACCCTTTCTGTCAAGGGTCAGTGCCCAAAGCCGGAAGGGAGCTGGGAAGGATACGTTTCCGAGATTGAAGATATTTGTTTTTTCTTGTATTGCTTCGATTTCATTTTCTTGTCTCTGTTAATAAGAAAATAAAAAATAGAGGGCGGGAGGAAATAAATAAGACAATATTGTATATTTATTAGAAAAAGCCAACAGATTTGAAATTGTTAATAGATATTAGAAAAAAAACAATTGTATATTTAATATTAAGAAGCCAGAAATAACTTTTTTAAATATTTTTTTTCTTCTTATGTCAGCCCTAATGTGCAAGCACTATGCATTTCCCCATAACGACATGGAGATATGTGACGAAAGCAGCAGTTTTCAGGACATTTTTTTTTCAAATAATTTCTTGAAGACGTGTTAAAAAAACAAATGATATAGTGCAGCTACTGTCGATTGTGTGCATTAACAAAAGATATATCCAAGTTTGTTTCCAACGCTTGGGAAATACAGAGTGCATTCCACGTATAGTATGACTCATTTAAATTAAAAAAATTATTTCTACATATATAAAATTATGTGGTTATTAATATAATAATTACTGAAAACTTATATAATTTTTAATTTTAGGGCTCGTGGGATTACTTAATGTGCGCACAAGCTAATTCGGATACCCAAGTTAATAATAATAATAATAATAATAAAAAGACTCACCTAATGTACAATTCATTTGACTTACATAAACTTATTGTACGAGTCAGCAAACTAACACTCAGGCATTTTTTTAAGTAATATATTTCTACACATAAAATTGGAAACCAAAGATAATTATTTCCAGGTTAATTAGATATTTTTATTTTTTATAAAAAAAATTATATACATATATAGATTTTTTAATGTATTTCTATAGTTTTAAAAAATAAAATTGAAATATTGTTTTCATGAATACATATAATTAAATAAATCAAGAACCATATGAATAATGCCACATTGAAAAAACACATTTCAAAAACTAAAATCAACTCGAAATAAAAAATCAACTCGAGATCAGATTTATTTTTTTATGAATTTTAAAGGTAAAAAACACCTAATATGAGCTCTTATAATCAAATGAAACTATTTGATACAAATATTGTCTATTTTGGTGGTTTAAATCAGTGTCAACGACTTGTTTTTCTCTCTATTGCCAGAATCTAGCAACCTCTCTCTTCTCTTAACCAGGGACTAAAAAATAACAAAAAATAAATTTTTATATCAAAACTGAATCTGAAAAATATTGAGGTACTAAAATTGTATAATTTGCATTATTTTTTTAAGTTTGAGGACCTAAATGTAATTTTTTAAAAACTTATGGCCTGCCACCCATGTTTGACGCCTTTTTCATTTTGGTTCCTTTTCTGTCAATCCCACCTTTTCATAAAAAATCAAAATCAATTGGTCTTTAATTAGGATTAAATCGCCAAAAATAAAAGTTTAAGGATCAAAATAAAAAAATAAAAAACTTTACACAGTTTATCCATAATAATGTGTGAGAGGATAAACAATGAATATATAATGATAAACCCATATGTTTTAGAATTATTCTTAATACTTAATAGTTAATGTCACCTGTATATTACTAAAGAACTAGTGGTTCTAGAGTATCTAATGATATCTCCACTTCTTTCTATTATATTTTTTAGTTTCACGACTAACTAATCTTTTTTTTAGATTAAAATGAACGTTCAGGCCAACTTGTACCTCGACTAGTTCTATAGGCCCTGAAGTTTATTAGAGAATAATATAAATTATATCTTGGGACATCACCTAACAACTTAAGTTATTGGGTTGAGATGATTCTTTGACATGGTACTAGAACCTTGATGATTAAGTGGTTATGAGTTCGAATCTCACCGCTCTCATTTATTTGATAAAAATCAAGTACAAAATAATGCGGACATGTGCAAGTTTCAAGCCCAAAGGACTTTTACTTGAGGGGTTGTGTTAGAGAATAATATAAATCATTTATTGGGACCTCACCTAACAGCTTAAGCTATTAGGTTGAGATGGTTCTTTGATAAAGTTAATGACTATGAAAGCCTTCAGTGACCCTGAAGTTTGTGAGACTCGAACTGGTGATCACTGGAAAGCAAATGCAGGATCTGATCAATTGAGCTATACCTCTCAAGATTCAATCAACTAATATCTTAATTATAGACATCGGGGGTTGGTTGAGGTCATGCGGGTTAGCTATTTTTTGAAATGTCAAAATAATATTTTTTTTTAAATAATATTTTAAAAACTTAACAGGTTTTGATTAATGTTTCTACAGTAATTTTACCACATCAATTAGATTTTGTTTATTCTTTATTCAAAAGGGAAAAATTCATAAGGAATGACGATAGCAACCGACCAACAAACAAGCTCATAGATTTAGAGTGTGTTTGGTATTGCGGTAGCTGTTGTGGTTGTGGCTTGAAAAAAGTTGTTTTTATAAAAAGTACTTTTAGTTGAGGTTGGTTTGAAAAAATAGGTGTTTGGTTAAAACTGTGGTTAAAATTGAGATTGAAAAAAAAGTAGTTTAATGTGTTTGGTTAAGAATGCTTTTGAAATTGAGGTTATAAAATAATTTAAAAATATATATATATATATATATATATATATATATATATTAATATTGATGGTTTTAAATTTAAATATTGTGGATTTAACTATTACTATTACATCATGAAATAAATCATACTTTATATATATATAAAATTTATTATTCCATTAAACTATCTACAATTCCACTACGTACAAAATTCATCCGACAATAACTATAAAATAGATAAAATATCATCAGGAATAAAATTGAGATTACAGTACGAATAAATTTAATTCACTCTAAACTAATTTTTTTTAAATAAAAATTAATGTTCACATTCACGTGAACAGTGCAAGTGAAATCAATTAACTGCACTGGTTTTTTTGAAGAAAAAAACACTATTAACTGATTTTTCAAAAAAAAAATGTTAACTGATTTTTAGAAAAAAAAAGTTAATTGATTTTTCGGGTAATAAAAAACACTATACACTTTAGTGAACATTGGTACTGTGGAGGGATGTTGTACTGTTCACTGAACATTGCAGCATGGCGCAGCCATAAGAAGCAGGTAGGACCTGCTTTTGTTTTTCATGCGTTTCAAACGCATAATTTGGTAGGACTTATGACTAGGAATTTATGTTTTTTTATTACCAAACGTTGTTGCATTTGCGTTTTAAGCAAAACGCAGACGCAATAGCTTAAACAAACACTCTCTTAAATATACAAAATCTAGATTCACGGACTTAAAAAATAATTATCTACTATATCTAAAAGAGTTGGGGGTGTAGTGAAAAATGGAGGTGGCTTCTCTCTCTCTATCTCTCTTTTTTTCTTTTGTATTTTCCTTTCTTTTTTTTCATTTTATTTTTTAATTCTTTTCTCAATATCATTGTTAATTTATCTATATAAATTATTTTGGTTTATTTTCTATGGGGTTATTACGGTCTCAAACAAATATCTTGATATTTAATTTGTACTTAATTTTACAAACGTCTATTTTTATTATCGTATAATTAAGTAAAAATAGTTTTGAAAAACTAGGTTCTTAAATCCAATTGATTCTATCACCTAAATCTTGGATTTGACAAGTTAAACCGTGATGCCTGGATTGATCTAATATATTATCGTCTCATTATTAAAAAAGATCATCTTAAATTTTTTTTAATTAAATTATATTATTTACTGGTCTTTTAAGTTGTCTTTGAAGCTCCAAATTAAAAAAAAAATCATCTTAATATTTTTTTAAAATCAAATTACATTTTTTACTGTCTTTAGGGTTGCCTTTAAAGCTCCAAATTAATTGGATCATATCCATAAAACATTTTATAGAAATAATTAGAATTGTTGCATTGTATAGTGGCCTATTGCATTGTGTTTTTGGTAATGGAAATGATTATATTGGAAACAAATCCCTTTGTGATACATACACAATTGCAAAACGACGTACAAAATCGAGTTTTGTTTTTATGATGGCCCAGACTTATCTCACATTACTGTACAGAAGCTGAAAACATTGCAGGAGGCCAGTTGAAAGAGTGGTTGGTCCACTGACAAGGATTACTCAAGTATGGTTTTTAACTCATGTATTCTTAATGGAGCTAATCTGGGACAAAAGATAATATTTTTTTGTTCAAATCCCAAGTTGTTCATTATTTCTCTCTTCTGTTCTTACAAATAAGTATCTTGCATCATGATTTCAAGATTGTTAGCCAGATGGTATTCATGTGTGGTGCCTGGTTCAATGTTCTGCTATCTGCCTCCAATTTTTGCTTTCATTTTCAAGCTAATATCATAGCATGGTTGCATTAGTAATTAATTATTGATCAAACTTCAAAGTTCATTCGTTGAATCTCTAGTGATGGCAAAAAAATAATAATTAATCTGCTGTCGGGCTAACTTGTGCGCACCCTGACTAATCCTACGGGTCCTGAAGTTAACGACCATGTAAGTCTCTAGTGGTCATTATATTAGCAACTACAGAGCTCGAACCTGAGATCATAGGAGGAGCAAACTCCTTGATGCTAAGCTCTTATCACTTATTCATCTAAAAAAAATTAATGGTTTTTTTTGTTGAATATAATGCTTGAGACGCCTCTCTTTGTCTCCTTCTGTTTTGTTTTCTTTCTTAAAAAAAATAAAAATTCTTCTTTGTTGAAATTCTATATATTAGCATAGAGGAACAAGTGATAAGTCGAGCTCATTGGATGGGTGCGGGTGCTCCTCGCCCCCATCAAAGTGGAGACTTTAGCATTGCGTGGTACAATTGAGAAGCAAATGACAGAAGCATAAATAGACAAGTATTATTTATTTAATGAGTATATAAGCCAAATTGTCGAAGGAATTATGTTGTCTCTCTTTGCTTGCTGTGTTTTTCTTCTGTTTCCTATACGTTTTTAGAGGTTTTTCTGCTCTGTTGAATCGAAGTCCTTTGCTTTGCTTTCCCCTTCTTTTCCTACTATTTTTATCAATTTTTTGGAGACTTTTTTAATGTGTCTTTTGGTTCAAAATTTGTCTGTTTTCATCAAGCTGTTGGATTTTCTTCTTTGCTAATAATGATATTCATTTATGTGTCGCTCTCTGATTCTCTGTTTTTGGACTTTGTTAGGTAGTCTACTTTTAGTCAATAACCCCTTTCTCTGTCGAAACAGTTTCTTCATATTGCAATTTTATTCTTCTCTACTAGCAGCAGGTTCGTAGGCTCCATTCTTCTTATTCTTTGCTTTGTTTTTCTCTCCATTTAGCATCCACTAGTATATTCTCCCATATGCTCCACAACATGTCAAAATTAATTTTTACAAAAATATAAAAAAAATTAAGTATATAAAAAACGATTTTTAAAGTAGATATCTATGTCAGATCCAAAAGCCTTGAGTCTGACAATTATACTAGACCCAAGCGAATTTAGTCAAGCAGTCATTTCAAATCCAAGGCTCTTGGGTCTGGTAGACATGCCAGACCAAAGTGTCTTGCGCCTGGTAGCCACGCTAGACCCAAGATACTTGGAATTAGCGTGTTTGTCAGACCCAAGGTATTTGGATCTGACATGTCAAGGAACCATCTCAACCTAGAAACTTAAGTTATTAGATAAGGTCCCAAGATATGATTTATATTTATTATTCTTTAACATGACAATCCATTTCAGACCCAAGCACATAACAAACAAACAGATGACAATTGTGCACTTTAGTTGTCAGGAGAGAGAAAAGAAAAAAAACACAAACAATCGATCACCGGCAGCAATCCAACCATGTTATGTCTACACGTCGCACCATGTGGAAGAGGGCGCATTTGTGCATATAGTTATACAATGGATGGCCAAATTTGGCCATCGAAAAGCGTCTCAAGCGCCTCCTTAATGGCGCGGGTGCCGCCCACTCGTTGGGATGTGTGGAACACGCGCTAACAGCTTTTTGATTAAAAAATAAAAAATACAACATGAAAATACTAAAATGCCCCCTATGGTCCTGTTAATTACACAACATACCCATGTACCATGTCATTTAACTTTCTTTATAATAATTGTTTCCTCATTCCACCATGTCTGCAGCCCATGTTATGTTATAGCTCTATGATTTTGCATGTTTTTCATGCCTTTTTCTGTGTCCATAGCTCAGTTAAGGGACGTGCAATAGATCTTCACCACCTTTCTTCAAGGTTTGTTTGTTCAAGGAATTCTTTTCCCTCCTTAGCTTTCTGTTTCCTTTTTCTGTTCTCTTCTCAAGTTATCTCCTTCGTGTTCAAATTGTTGCTGTTACTGGACAAATGCTGATGCGACTTCTTCGTTGCAGGATCATTGACCGTCCACCATTTTGGCACCGTCGTGCAACCATACACCGTTTCTTAACAAATATTTTTGCTGTGATCTTAACTTCCTCTACTGCATGTTGCAATTTTGAAGAACAATCTCTGCAGTTTTTTCGCACGCCATTGAGGTTCCAAAGTTTTTGGATGGACTGTTGCAAAATTTCCTCTATCGATTTTTTCTTTGAATTGACTTAATATCTTACAAGATCGATCTTTCTCTCTTGTTTAAATTGACTTAGGCATTGAAAGATCCCAGACCCATAAAAAAAACTTGGTTTGCAAGTCTTGTAGCTGCTCAACCCCCAGCTCCACTATCCTCTCAACCCTCGAAACCTTGAAAGACTTTTCATAGCATGAGCAACCTCATTAACTCCAGACTTAATTTTACTTAGCTATAAATAAATTAACATAATTTTTAAAAAGTACTTTGATTAATTGAATAATACATATGCACAGTGGATCATCTAAAATCTAATTTAAAAAAACTGTATATCAAGCAAAATTCACGACATATATTATATACACATGCATTTCTTTTTTACATCAGCTACAATTAATATACGACTTCTATTACTCTGGATGTTACAAGGAAAACCTAAGGCTTGAATAAAAAAACATACGAGGAAGAGAGAAAAGAAAGGTCAGGCCACCTCATTCCCTACCAGAAAATTAATAAATATAAATGGAAACACTTATTCAATTTTTTAATCGATAAATTGGGGTGAGTTTTACTGACAAACTATTCCCTTATTGTATTTATTGGTAAACACTAACGGAAATATTTCATCGATATATACCGAAAAAATTACAATGAGAAAAGAAAGAATTAAAAAAACCTAAAAAATACAATGATATGTTATTTTTACAGACAGAATTATCAATGGGTTAATTTCGCTAGTGAATTTTGTCAATAAATCCATTTGTAATATTTAATTTATAACCTAGTAAGCGACCCCCCTCCATTTCTTCTTCTTGCTCTATTTTTCTCTGCAACAAACAATACACCTCCCACCCAATGTTTTTCACAAATCAGTCTCCCACTACAAATCTAGCCACCTCAACACTCTGATTGTCAGCATCCTTGTTTTGATTCGAATTTTATTGAGGATTTCGTGCTTCAAGTAAGCAAAAATACTCATTTTTTTTAATTGAACTCAATTTTAAAATGTTAATTTTTATTGCATATTTTTTTTTCATATATGTATTTTGTTTTGGTATTTTCTTGTTTTATAGCTTTTTTCCATAGAAATTTGTTGTGTGAATGTATGATTTGTGCATATTATGGTTTGTTTGAAATTTTATAAAATTATATTTGTTTGTAAATTGAGGAAATTTATTTTGAATTTGTGACTTAAGTGTTTTATGATGAAATTAATAATAGCTTATTTAACATATATGTTTTATATTTTGTTATTTTTATTATTATGTTGAAATTTTCAGTGAATGTACATAAATTTGAATTAATATAGAAAACTGATAATGAATTAAGAGTACTATTAAAATAGATTGAATAAGTTTGAGTTAAACCAATATTATTTAATTTACATAATTAATTAATACATGTTGCATCAATATTCTATATCGGCTTAGTGGAAGAACAACTTTTCAATGCAAGTTCGTTTATCATCACAATCACATGTTAATAATTTTTGACAAATTAATTTCAATTAACGAATGCAATTTCAGGTTTATAAACATTGAGACTGCTAGAACCATAATACCAGCAATAAAATTGTTGATGGAAATTTCATTTGTTTCAATGGAGTTAGTTTCTAAACATTCTAAATAGAAACCTTTGATTGATGCAAGGTTCAAAAGGCTTAAAGTTAATATTAACTTAAATATTTTTTTATTATGTTAATTCGGTTAGTTTATTAATATTAATAAAAATTGTCTTTTATAAATTTTAACTGCAAGGAAAAATTTGAATAGGATAGAGCTGACAATGTTATTGCAATGAGTGTTTGGGAGAATCACGCTACAACTAGGTAAGATTGAAATCATTTATTTTAATCCTTTTATTTTTCATTTACTAATAGATAATTCATTTATACCATTTAGGTTGTGTGATTTTTGTTACAAGGCGCAAAAGAATTCCAAAAACTATACGAAAGAAAGAGAGCTTCTAGGCTGGAAGGACATGACGATATGGAATGATTTTAGATCGTCGTACATCTCGAACGTTGTATGGGCGGAACATATTTAGCAAGTGATGTCCGAGCATTTAATGCGACGGTTACAGTCCAGTGTAGAGAATCAAAACCAACATGTTCACAGTTTCGTTACCATGCATACCAACGGTTTCGTTCCATTTGTTCCACAAGCGAAGCGGATGGTAAGATTCTTCTTTTACTACATCCATTTTTTTTATAAATATATTTAACTAACAATAATTTTCTATTGCAGGCTATGGTTCTTGAATGTACGTGCAGAGTGATGATCATAAAAAAAGGGCGCAGCAGCTCGTCGATAGCTGAGTTCAATATTTTATGGTATGTTGGTTTTCAACATTTTCTTATTAAGTTATTATGTCTTTGAATTTTCTGACTTTTTTCCAGGATACATATAACACCTGGTTGAAGAAGAGATACAAGAACAATTCTTTGACCCATCTGGATCTTAATCTAGATTTGTGGTTTGAGGCAAGATTGTTTGATATACCCGATAGAAATTGGGTGTACAATCTCTCTCACACTACGGTCGAAGACTTACAGACGACCCCTAGTGTTTCAACCGTTGGATGCTCAAAATCGATTCCGAGTACTCCAACTCTTGAATTCGAGGTGATTTTAAACCAACAAGTACAAGCTTAATCGCCCTATCTTAATGCTAATTATGCATGACTCAGTGTTAAGACATTCAAACTCCATCAATTGGTCATGAAGACAAAACCATAAATAGGTGGTACATGTGCTCTCCTTTATTGGCCTTACGGTCCTAATGAAGACTCACTTACTCCTTTTTCAGCGCTTCTATTATAAATTAATTGTATTTGAACTTATAAATGTTTAAATTTATAATAAAGATTTGACTTTTATATTAATTTATTTTAATTATTTTCTACTTCTGTTTGATAGATTTTAAAAAAATATATTTTTAAATTATTATTGATGGTGTTATCGACGTCAGATTAAATCTGCTAGTATATTCTAGACAGTTGTAAAAGAATTACTAAAAATATCATTACCACTATTTAATCACTACAAAATTATATATGGTCGTTTTGTTAGTTATATAACAAATTCACTAAGGGAAATACTGATGGTGAAAAAAAATCACCAATGAAATTACATATATTTTTTCTGTCGATGATATGTTATATTCATCGATAGAAATACCAACGGAATGAAACGAATAAATTTTTTTTTACTCGCTTTTGCGCTAGTAAATCCATCAATAATGTTATTACCGACAAATTCACCAATAAACCACATATCACCAACGAGAGTTCTTCCAACAAATTATTTACGTCCATAAGATCGTTGATAAAATTTTTACCAATGGACTGAGAGTATAAATACCAATAAAAAATTTTATCGATAAATTTGAAAATTCTAGTAGTGGTTGTTCCGCGTCTGCCTCGATTACCTCAGCTATTACTTCCACATTGGCCACGTAGAAGGTTGAAATATAATTTTTAGTAGATATGGATGGTGAAGTTACTAGAAAATTACATTACATTATTTAGTTGCATGTGAATTTAAAAGTATACAAAAAAAACTTAAAAATATTTCGGTGAAATTATCCAAAATGGTTAACTTATAAGCATTTTATCAAATATATTAACAAGAAAAACAACGAAAGAAAAATCAAATAGTATTACAAATTGACATGCACGGAGGTTGAAGACCTGTAAATTTTAATATTTTAATATGTAACTAACACAAGTCAAAATAAAAAAAAAAATCAAAATTTTTTAAATGGGACCAAATCAAACAGAACAAGAACTTGAATGAGGATTAGATTAAAATTAAATTTTAATTTCATAAATTATTTAAAATAATACAAACAATAACAAAAGAAGATAGACTAAATTAAAAAGAAAGGGAAGTTTAATAGTTGATTTGAAAAATTGCAGGGTAGGCATAAATATCGAGAAAGAGAGAGGAAATAAAGGAGAAGAAAAAAGAAATGACTGCTAATGACAAACCGATGAACTTATCTATGCACATTCTACGTTTTTATAGAGAATACACTTGAATCAGTGTCGTCCTAAAATAACAAAACGACTAACGCACTGACGCTTACACAACACATATCAATATATTTTTTTAATTCTTTTTTATTTATTAAAATATTTAAATGACTCCATCCCAACTCATTAATTACAAAACAAAGCAATAAAATGATAGAAATACCCTTTAACCTAACGGTTAAATTATTTGATTTCAAGGGTGCCAAAGTCTTTTTAATGTGCAACAAAATTTAAAATTACAGAAAGGACCCCATTATCAAACAGTTTTTTTTTTTTTTTAATTCCAATGATAGATAAGTTATTTTTTTTTCTATGAAAATATAAAAATACCCTCGGAAGAAGCTAAAAGAAGTAAAATTACTTCTTTTAAGGATAGTGGTGTAAATTTACTATACAATTAAAACACAAAACACTCATCTTGTCTTCAATCAATTTTAGAACACCAAAATTGTCCTACTACAAAGAATATTTTACTCCTAAACAATTGGGTAAGATGTTTTTTAAGGCTAAGATTCTCGTCCACAATAAATTGTGTTTAACTGAAAAAAAAATTTATAGTAATGAGAAAGTGACTAGTGGTATTTTTGAAGGAAAAAAAACACAAAAAATAAAGAAAATATTACACTTGTAACCCATTAAAAGTAATAAAAATATTTTTATCTTGAATTTCTATCTTTTAATTATATCTGATTCTCTCTAAAATAAGCCCAAAAAATAAATAATAACATTCTACTAGTTATTCATCAAATACCATAAAATTGACTGCGGGTGAGCAATATTTTTTTTTTTGTTCTCTTTTAGTTTTTTTTTTTTTAATTAGTTAAACTTTTTAATGAAGCTCCTCAGTCTATATTCGTCTGGGCCTAGATTCGGGTCCACTTCAAGCGGACTAAACACTCAACTCTGGGCTCCATACATGTGGAAATGTATGAAATACACCTAAGATTTCTTATGAGTTGCAGCTTCAAGATGTCGTGACTAGGACTGTCAAAGGCGGTTGCAGGATATATTGTTTTTTCCTTTTTTTTTTTTTTTAAATCTTTATCTGTTTGTTTTATATATAATTTTGACGGGTAGAATTCCAATAAGAGAGAGAGGGAGTAGGGACAAAAACAGTGGAGCAGTTGGTCACATCAGAAGAGGACAGCTCGGTAGCATTGTTTAAAGAGCAAGTCTTAGCAAAATATCTTTTAAAAAATTTAAATTTTATTTTATTTTTTTATTTTTAAATTATTTTAATGTGATATATTAAAAATAATTTTTATAAAATAAAAAAATATTTTTTAATATATTTCTAATCAAAAAATTATTTTAAAAAACAATTGTTACTACAATCACAAACTCCCCAAAACTTTTTTAAAGTATCAGTAGCATTTGTTTTTTCTGTTTTAAAAAACTTTATTTGATTTAAAAAAATATTCAATTAATATTTTTTAATATTTAAAAATAAAAAAATTTAAAATTATATTTTAATATATTTTTAAATAAAAAATATTTAAAAAATACCATACACAACAATATAAAACTCACACTAAAAGAGGTTTGGAAATATAATAATAGTTGTTTTTTAAGTGTTTTTTGCTTGGAATTATATCAAAATAATATTTTTTATTAAAAAAATTATTTTTTATACCAATATATCAAACAATCCTAAAAAACATTAAAAAAATCCTAATTTTTTTTTAATTTTAATAAAAAGCATGTGAAACCGCTCAGCCAAACACACCATGATCTGAGATTGGAAAAAGATACAGATAGAAGGTAACTATAGCTGCTTCTTAATATCACTTATACAGAAGCAGATCCGATAGATTTCAGTTTGAGAAAACATGTAATAAAAATTTGATGAATTTTTAGACAATTGATATGATATTTTAATATGATATTTTTTCAATAATAATTTTTGTATCTGAATTTATTAAATAATTATTTTTATATATTTATAATTTTAACAATATATCTGAAATAACTTATACACATTTTTTTAATATTATTTAAATTAATCTCTTTGATGTACGTGGAACATTTTACATTCTTAGACATGATGGATCTTAACTTTCATGAAAGTGAATATACAAATTAAAAGGAGTCTGTAAAGTTGAAATCAAATTATTCACTCTTCATCTCAGAAACCTCATGGGAACTTAGCTCGACACAATCTTACTTTATACAATACATAATACATGTAAATCTATCATGGTTTATAATAGGATCCATAACTATATAAATATTGAATCAAGCTCATCTAAAAAAAATTATTTCTCTCAGTAACGTCGAGAGACAACAAGCCAGCAATCTTAAAAAAATTACAAGCGACTATTTGATATTTTTATTAAACCTAAAATAAAAATTTAGCTTTAAAATCTTTTGAATGTACTTGTTTTAAAATTAAAATGTATAATAGTTATAATAATATGTTCTTGATGAGTTAACGGTTTTAAAATTAAAATGTATAATAGTTGTAATAATATGTTCTTGATGAGTTAACGGTTCAAAACTACCTCAAATATCTAATAAAAGGTATAATTTAAATTTTAAAAAATCAAGATGATATTTTATAAAAAAATAATTGGAACACCAGTATGTTTGATCAACCTATCCTATGAAACATACTAAAATAAATTATAAAAAATATTAAAAAATAAAATTTTAAAAAAATAACAGATGAAAAAGGAAAAAAAAATTCTTTTTAGCTTAACTGTTCACCGTATAAACAGTGAATCAGTGAGTGTCAGCCCACTATTTTTTTATTGATTATTGGAATTCAAACTTATAAATCAATTTTTTATTAACCTTATAGCCCCTACGTGAATAATTTGTCAATACTCTAAAACTTAATGTTAATTTATAGAAAGTAGACATAAAGATAGGTAACCGCAAAACCAAAATAAATATTTTCTCATTAGGAGTGTATTTAAAAATTTAACTATTGTTATTTTTTAAAGTATTTTTCAATCAAAAATATATCAAAATAATAAATTTTTTTATTTTAAAAAAATTATTTTTAACATCAATGTATTAAAATAACCTAAAAATATTAAAAATATATTAATTTAAAATAAAAATAAAAAATAAAAATTTAATTTTTTTAAAAATATTTTTAAAACATAAAAATAAATAAACTAATTTGCTGGAAAAAAAAAAGGGAATACCACTTCTTTCCGATACTTTTGGTTGGCATGCTAGATGAACACGCGCTTAGATTAAGAGTGGGGAATTGTAATATTCTCCCACTCAATTCCACTAAAAAAACATCGTGAAAAGGGGAAGACGAGATTAGATTAGAGGAAGTGGTTGGCTGGCTGGCTGGACCCGGGACTTGCCTATGATGCCCTATACTCGGATCTCATAATCACATATTTAACGGGTTACGTGGATCCAGATCATTGGCTTAACTCTTTCTCTGGCTTCTAGCTGATTGGATAATAATAATAAAAATTACTCAATCACAGCCAATAAGTTAATGCCAAATGTTAAGATCAAGGGTGCTTGCGCTAGTACCTACTTCTTTCGGTGCATTTTTAGCACTACGGTGAGGAATGCTTTTTAAAATATTATTTTATTTAAAAATATATTAAAATAATATTATTTTTATTTTTAAACAATTTAAAAATACTAAAAAGTTAATTTAAAATAAAAACTTCAAATTCTTATAAAAATATCTTCTAACTGCAAAAAGAAACACGCTTCGAATCATAACAATGGTCAACTATTGGGGAGCTGACCAATAGGTGTGGAAACCACGTGTGGGCCCACATCACCAAGTTGCCCAATGTGATTTTGGCGGCTACCACTTAAGAAGAACAAGATACGGGGGGGAAAGAAAGAAGAAAAATACTGTTAAAGTATATCGCTTGATTAAAGGTTAATTTTCTGTAGATAAACATGTGAAAAAAAAAAAAAAAACAATTTCCCTCTGGGAAATTCACAGCTTAAATATTTGGATTGACGTGTATTTGTTGACAGATTTTACATGAAAAGAGAAGCCAAATTATGAAAACTTTTGAATTTTGAATTTTTTTCTTGAAAATTTGAAAAAAATCTGTTTAAGATTACTATAACTATTTTCAAAATTTCTATTGATCACATTAATTATTTTTTAAAAAAATATTTATTCATCTCTTTTGATATTTTACAACTATTCTTTATTTTTTAAAAGTTGTTTTTCAAATTAAAAATAATATAAATATTCAATTATATATTTGTTTATGACTATTATAGTTGATAATATTTATTAATATTGTTTGTTGTATTTATTTTATTAACATCTTTTCAATTATATCAAAATATAGATGTTAGGCATGTGAAACTGTTTTTTTTTTTTTTAAATCTTGTATTGATTTATTTTAATAATTTTTTTAAAATATCATTATTCTCAATATTATAACATTTATTAATTATATTATTCCTCCACCTAGTTTGCTAGTTGTTGTTGTTTTTATATTGAAAAAAAAAGAAAAGAAAAATGTTTTAAAAAATTCAAGACACCAAACACCTTCATAGAAAATAATAATAATAAAAAAAAACAGATAAACTGACAATTAGAAAAAAAAAAAATCATTAAGTTGCAGGATCCACAGACCCCATACCAGCCAAAAACAATTCCCAACTCCCAATCCCAGCTCCTCCCTCTCATTCTGCCTC
>Ga0325410_1002103_pt1 | contig 22220 bp, 11 predicted proteins | sample PopdelMetagenome_16_FD_206182 | JGI IMG/M metagenome (GOLD analysis project Ga0325410, IMG submission 206182) | Populus deltoides microbial communities from Bellville, Georgia, United States - Xylem-PdIQD-R3 | ecosystem: Host-associated > Plants > Phyllosphere > Stem > Wood/Secondary xylem...
TATAAACCGTCAGTATGACCGGCCAACAAGAATAAGGAGTAGCAAATGACCCGAATGGGTTGAATCTGTCTGTACACAACCCAAGACGCACGTTCCTTGATTCAGCTGAAAAGGGAGGATGCATACTATTAAAGTGTTTCCAGGCTTCACCGTCAAAAAGATGAACCATCACTCCATCAACCGCATGGTGTGATTGGTGTCATGTCATGTGCTCAGCAGTCCTTGGTGACATGAATAACCTCTGCAGTCTAGGTGTGATTGGGAAGTATCTAAGTTTTTTATATGCCATGAGAGTCTTCCCTCTACCAGTTCTAGGTTTGTAACGGGAATGCCCGCATGTCATGCACTCGGTCATCTCAACATTTTCAAGGTAGTATAACATGCATAAGTTAGGGCATATATAAATTTTCTGGTATCCTAAACCGAGGGGTTTCATCATGGACTTGGCAGCATAGAAGTTCTCTTTCAGCCTGTTCCCTTCAGGTAAAATGCTTATCGCCCATTCAATAATCTTGTCATAACCGGCCTCACTCAACCCGTGATCTGACTTGATGGTGAACACCTGTGCTACGGCTGATAATTTACTGTGGTTCGTGCAGCCATCCCATAATGGTTCGTCAGAATCTCTCAACAGATCAAAAAACCTTGCTACATCTGCATTAGGTTCTTCTTCTACGATTGGACATTCCCTGACATTAGCTTCACTCATTCTCATTGCATCCATAACCATATTCCTGTAAGGATTACTGTTCTCATTTTCAACTTCATGCATGTTACTAGCACTAGAAGTTGACCCAACCACCTGTTCTTCCATGCTCTCATCAGGAACAAATAGTTCTCCGTGAGCATACCAACACATGTAATCTTCCATGAACCCTTTGGTTAGAAGATGCATCGTTACAACATCTTGATGCAGAAACTTTAAATTTTTACACTTCCTGCACGGACACCTAATACCGCCATCAGTAAAATTCCTCGGAATAGATGTTGCGAAATTAATAAAACCCTGGACACCGTTACAATAATCCATCCTCCACAATCCTTGGGGTGAGTCCCGATACATCCATGAACGATCATCCATGACTTCTATTGAACCTCTATAAAACATAACAAAAATATTGGTTTTCCCCGACATTATCCAACAAACTAAAACAACACTTATGTTAAATATTCATTATCAATTATCAATTATCAACTATTAACGTTCATACATACAAATTTATACATATATAAATTTACAGAATTAATCACAACTTCGAAATATAATTGATAACAATTAAACAAGACACTTAAACAAGCTATTAATTATTTATTTTATCACAACGACACATTTAATTCGGTGTAATTCAAACAAAATTTCAACAATTTACAAACAAATATAATTTGAAAAAATCTAAAACAAACTATAACAACTACAAAATTATACATTCATACTACAAGTTTCTTTGACAAATAACAATTAAACAAGTACAAACGTTAACAAAATACATATACTAAAACAATAAAATTCACAATTAAATATTAAAACTAAAAAGGATAGATTTACTTACAAAAAAATGATAAAATCTACAAGAAACGGATATTGTGACCACGTACAAGATATAAGAAACTTAAGTGCTCGTGTTGAGAATAGTGGAGAGTTTGGGATGGGTGTTTGGCTGCAGTTTGGGAGGGGAGAGGTGGGATGGGAAAGAAGAAGAAGGAGAAACAGAGGAAGAGAGTGTCGGCAGATGGGGGCATATAATGGTTTTTTCTGATGGAATCATCGACGGAAGTATTCCGTCGGTGATTCTGTCGGTGACAGCGCCACGTCACTGTACGGCTATCTCAGTTTGAATCCCTCGGTAATTTCCGTCGGTAACATCGCCTGACGTCACCATGCCGTTGCGTATTTCCAGACGAACTGTATACTCCGTCGGCAAAACCGTCGGAAATATTCCGTCGGTATATACCGACAGATTTGCCGACGGAATTATTTCCGTCGGTATATATTACCGACGGAAATATTCCATCGGTAATTCCGTTGCTTTTCTCCGGTTTTCTGGTAGTGTTTAAACCCGGTTCAAACTTATCGAATAAGCATTCATTAAAAAAAAAAAAAACGTTGCAATTTTCATAAAAATAATTGAAATATGTAACTATTGAAATTAATGACTTGGATGCATGTTTTTTTTTTCAAGTTAATTCTTAAATCAGGTTGGATAACTATAGTTATGGCTTATGGATATGTATTGGTGTTCAAATCTATCCCTAAATAGTCAAGTGTTTATCTTTAAAGAATTGCTAGTCTTTTTTTTCACTTTTTACCAATGCTGATTTAAAATCAATGTTTGGTCAAGGAATGTTTGTTTTAAAAGTAAAGCACATGTTACTAAAAAAAAATAATGTTTTTCTTTTAATTCTAAGCATGATAACCTTACTTTAAACCAAAATATTGCAAGGTATATTATATTCTTGAATGAAAATATAAGTTTTGAAATCAAAATAACCAATTATTAAATACTATTTTTGCTTATATTATTTTCAACCCAACATAAGATAATAAAATATATTATCCAATGCATAACAAGATATAACATAATAATATCAAACAATCACCAAACTTGCCCTTCGTGTCCTTTTATTTCAATTTCAAGTTTCAACCATGCATGCCAAAGTTAATTTTAGTTCTTTGTAATTTTTTTATTCATTTGTGTTTTTTCCACAAACTTGTAATTTTCTTAAAGTGAAAATTTAACTTGAGTATGATAGATAGAGTCCGTTTTTTTCATGTTGTTAAACATTTATCAAACACGTTAGCATAATTTTAATATCTCTTAACAAAAGCATGATTGCCCTTAGTTTAAAATTATAAAAACTCAATGGTAGTATTTGATTATTGTCTTATATATAAAAGATGGAGACGATGAAAACAGAGGAAACAATACAATATAAAAGATAAAGACAAGGCTTTCAAACTTAATTTTTCACCAATTAAGTCCATAATAAAATTAATTTGTTTTATTTAAAGTATAATTACGTCCCTGGAACTAATTAAATCATTCAATTGGACCCAAATTAATCCTTAAACATGATTAAATTTTAATTTGGCCCATTATTAAATCAAATTGGCCTATTAAAAATCTAGTTATGTTCTTATGCTTATTTTTTATATAGATTCATTCAATAATGATTTAATTTGATCTTGAATTTGGATTGTCTCTCTAGTTCTGAGTATAATAGAGTATAATTATGCTCTCGATTCCATTCAAAATTACAGTTTGATTTTTCTATATTTGAAATCCTCCTAGCTTGCTTTTGTCAATATGCCAATTTTTTTGCTATTGTTATTTTATTTTTTGATTTTAATTTTGAAAAGAAAAAAGAAAAATGAATTTGAAGAATAACCTATAAATTGGTTATGACACAAATAGAGATTGAACAATTTCTTCAAGTCAAAAGAATTCTGAGGTGGTTTGCTTTAAGTTTATGTCTTCACATTAACTTCCATAATAGCTCTATTATCAAAGCCAATGTGGAAGATTGTTTTTGTATAAGCCTGGCTTCAACTACTTTTTGCATGACTGACTCTTTTTCGTGCACTTATCTTGGTATATGTAATTAGGTGCAAATCCAAATTGCATCTCCACGTGAAAGCTAGTTATAGACAAATTTCATCGAAGACTAAGTCAGTGGAAGGGTAGGCTTTTAAGCATGGCTGGGTGTCTATGCCTAATTAAGAGTGTCATCAACTCGCTGTCAATTTTTTCATGTTAGTCTTCTTAATGCTAAAGGGAGTTTGTAGATTACTTATCTCTACTCAACTACGTTTCTTATGGTATGGCTCTATTAAGCATATATCTTTTTATAACATCTAATCAAGATTGGTAATGTGTGATAAGAAGCAAAGAGGTCTTGGTATATGTTCCCTTATGTAAAAAAATAGAGCTATGTTATTTAAATGGATATCGAGACTTTTTTCTTTAGGCTTTGGTATATGAAAATCTATTATCATTAACCTATACAAATCAACTTTTGAGAATGGGATCCCAACTTTCAACAAGCATCTCTCTAGAATTTGGAGGGATATTATGTCCACTTTTCAAATAAGTGAATATCAGGCTCTCACACAACACTGTAAGTTTATTATGGGTAATGGTAGTTTAACATCGTTTTGGTAGGATAATTGGATTAGAGATATTCCTGTAAAAGTAGCCTTCCTCAAGTCATTTATTTTGTCTTCTTCTTAATTTTATGTGGTTGCTGATATGGGTAACTGGATAACTATAATTGGATGTGGTCTTTACAATAATGCCGCTTTATGTTTCAATTTGAACTTGAGTAGTTATCTTCCTTGTTGTCCTTATTAGAAACAAAGATAATGCATCGTTTTAGGTCAGATATGAAGATGGACTCTCAACACAAATGGTCTTTATATAGTAAAATTAAGTTCCCATCTCTTGGATCAATTGCTTTATGGTGGTGTCCAACCTTTTCAGTCTTTAGTATGGTTAAAAGATGCCCTCTAAAAGTTCAATTGTTTTTTTGGCTGCTTGTCCGAGATAAAGTTTTCACCCATGATTTCTTATTTCAGCATGATTTCCTTTCTCTTCAGCAAGCTAGATGTGTGTTTTTATAAGAGAAGTATTGAAACTTCAAGTCATCTCTTCATTTAAAGTGTTTTTTTCCTGGAAGTTAAGGATGGAATTTCTATATCTGTGGGGGGGGTATTAATGACTATTTCTTAAATTTTGTTGACGATATATGCTATCAATGGTGAAAGGTAAATTTCAGAATCTTTCATAGCAACTTCTCTTTCTTCTATTATATGGAGTCTGTTGCTTCATCGCAATGATGTAATCTTCAATGATGCTACTCCAGATCTTCAAGATTGTTTTTACTTGTTCCTTCACAGGTTCTCTTTATGGTTAAAGTTTGATAGCATAACTCCTGCTTCCACTAGTTTGGATTTAGTGATCAGCTCTGAGGGGATCTTTTTTGGGGATAACAAAAGCTGACTTCTAGTTTTTATCCATTGTTTGGTCCCTGTTTTCTTCTTTCTATTGCAGATTCCATGCTTTTATGACTTTATTATTTTCTCTTCTCTATTATTGCCTTATTGTTGTTATAAGGCTTATTCTCTTTTTAGCCAAAAATTTTAACAACACCTCGACTATTATCTAAAAAAAATAAATATTTTTCTTTAAATAGTTATTTTACACGATTGAAAAGTTTGCACGATATATCACTAGTTAACATTTCACGTATTAATTTTATTACTTTATTTCATCCAAAATTTAAGTTAAGTACTCATTGAGGATGTTTATTTTAAATCCCAATAATATTTCCTCTTAATTTACCATTTTTCAATTGCGGATTACCTTCATGACTTTGGTTTACTGATTTTTAGACTAGGGGTTTACATCTTCTTCTTAAATGGGTCTAATAATTCATTGAGTCTGGTAATCTTTAATGGAGATAGATTATGACAGCCAAATATCAATCTGCCTGTATAGACTCACTAGTTTTTGTGAATGGCAGCAACATAAACTTATCATAAATTAATATTTTTACTTTGACATTCTTATATGATAAGATGGGTGTGTTATATTATTACTAATATTGGATCATATATTAATTTTGAGTTACCATCATATGTGATAAGTATGTAAACAATTCTTGTACTCTCATACATATGTGTATTACATATGGAAATTTTGGAATTGAGATTCATTAAGCATATACAAGTTAAATAGACTTTCAAATCTTAACAAGTACCCTAATGCTAAGCACAAACCTACTAGTTATTTTAATTAATTCATATGCCAAAAAAAAAAAAAGGTTTCAGTACCTATCAAAGAATCATCCAACACAAAACATATTATTTTATTGAAGGTTAGATGACAGACTTCTATCTATACCATGATTTGGTTTTTGCCAATTTGGTAATCATAGTATGATATTTTAGCCAAGAACTAAAACACAATAATGGTATTACTATCGCATCCTAATCAAAACATGAACGGCACATGTTCTAAATATATAAAGGCTACTTTGACCATACTAAGCCTTAAACTATAACATTTCTCAAACAAGAAATTCAAATAAATAAAAACACTCAATCGCATCATCATATATACGTATACAAAATATTAATGTCTCTGAACAAGAACTCAATTCACAATTGAAATCTATTGTAATTATAGAGCTTTACATCATTTATATACACAACTCATAATATGAAAAAACAATAGAAAGTTTTCAAGAAAAGCCAAAAGGCAAACGAGCAACAAACTAACATATAACTCTTAGTTGTCAAGTTATTTCCCCATTTTTTAAATCTATAAGCTTTAAAGAAAATAATTGTGGAAAAAGGATGAGTTTCCACAACTTAGTGATTAACTAATATAAATATATTCAAGAATAATAAAATCAAACACACATACACATAGCGATTTAATTAGTAAATTTCATACTATTTCATAGCCCATTACACACATACCATATATGTAACCCAAAATCACACCATATACATAACTTGTCACACCAAGTATATAACCTATCATTTCATATATCATATTTCATATAAATATAAGGATGCAAACACACATGCTTTACAAACATTCTTTAAAATATATTTACATCGATTACTCACAATTAATATATCAGTTTCAAAATAAATGCATGGAAAAAATTCATGATACTTTTAAGGTATATTTATATTAATTACTCACAATTATGCAACAAGTATGTAAATAGCAATGTTCAACCAATCTTTTACAAACAAGCAGTATGTGCGGCTTCTTAAGTATCTAAACTCATTTCAACATATTGTTGTAACCCAATTTTGGATTCACTAAGATTTTCTTGAATGTTATTTTATTTCTATTATTATTTATAAAAATCTAAAAAAATTAAGAAAAATTTTAAAATTCAAAAAAATATTTTTCTCGAGTCAACTGCATCTTTCTATAAGAACCGATTCCACTGAGTCAATACAGGTCCAACCATGTCGACCAGGGTAAAAAATGAGTTTCAGGCCATTTCAGGTCAAAACCGTCATTTTCGGTCAAAACCAAGTCCACCGAGTCAATACGGGTCAAACTATGTCAACCAGGAAAAAAAATGAGTTTCAGGCCATTTCGGGTCAAAACCGTCATTTTCGGTGAAAAACGAGTCCACCGAGTCAATACGGGTCAAACCATGTCGACCAGGGTAAAAAATGAGTTTCAGGCCGTTTCGGGTCAAAACCGTCATTTTCGATTAAAACCGAGTCCACCAGGTTGATACCCATCAAATGTTTTTTTTTCCCAGTGTTTCAACATAATTTTAGGTCATTAAAGTTGATTTTTAGCGGTTGAATCGAGCTTTTTTTCTAATACTGATTTGAGTTTTTAGTTTTACCTATATAAATATTTATTATTATATATAATAAAAGAAAATCAATAATACAAAATTTATCATACTAGGCGGGGTAGTTGAGCCGATAGTAGGCGGAGTAGTTGTGGCCAAGAAATTTTTATTTAAAGCAGATTCGCGACATGTGTATTTAGATTTTAATGTCCCTTGTCATTGGCTATAAATAGCAAGTGAAAATTTGCTAGACAAGAGGAAGGAGAAAGGAGGAAAAAAAAGGAAAAAAAGAACAAAAAGAGTAGAGATTTGGATTACTATTTAATTTGTTTTAGTTTTTCTTCACGCGAGGAAGATATTGATTTAAAAAAAAACAATTTAAAAAATACTTAAAATATCCTAACCATTAGATCTAATAGTATTTAGTTCTGGACCTTTAATTTAATAGGATACAATAGGGCTTACCACGCTAGATTAAAATCCAAATCCATCTCAACCCTTAAAACAATCTGCCCTTCGATCTTGTTATGCCACGTCAACCAGTGTACCAAGCTCTCGGTACACCGCGCAACACTAGATCAAAACTCAGCCCATCCGGACCGTTCGATAAACTTGCAAATCAACCCAATCACAGCCGAAGGATCAGTCTGTCCACAATCCAACGGTTCACAGCCTTCAGATGCACCGGTGAACCATGCTCGCGTTCACACCATAACAAAATCTCGGAGTCTCTCTCTCTCCTCTCGCCGACGATTCGCTCTCTCTCATTCGATCTCCCATTTCCGGACCGACGATTCTCCCTCGTCAGCCATCAAAGACCGTTGAAACCACCTTCATCAGAATCCTCTCCATCAGATCTACCAGAAGCAACCATTTTTGGCCGGAAATATTACTGGAAAATTTCACCGCCTCCAACAGTAACCGCGCGTGAGCCACACGCGCCACCAGGGGCATTTTGGTGATTTTTCAAGAATTCAAGGGTATTTCAGTCTTTTACCTATACAGTGGCACTCAGGTAATTTTTGGGGGTCCCTCCTTGTATTTTTGATATTTTTATATATATAAATACTTTTAAATTTTCTTGCATGTGAAAAAAAACAAAAAAACCAAAAATAAATATAAAAGGAATAATGACGCAGGTCCAAAGCCCAATTCTCAAGTATGGTTATACCCATTTCTCAACGATATCAAAATAATTTGTTTTATAAATGAATATTGTTTGTCGACACGTCTTTTTTATTTACAGAAAAGGACCGATGTCAAAAATTTAAATACCAAATATGGATTATGTCCATTATTTCTTTTGGTAACCCATACGTAATTCTCCTTTTTAGGGACAAACGTCAAAATTTTAGACGAGTCTCCTATTTTTTAGGGACTGATGTCAATTTTTTGACGTGTCTCCTATGAATATTGTCTGTCGACATGTCTCTTTTATTTACAGAAAAAGGACCGATGTCAAAAGTTTAAATACCAAATATGGATTATGTCCATTATTATTTCTTTTGGTAACTCAGATGCAACTCTCTTTTTTAGGGTTAAAACGTCAATAATTTAGACGAGACTCCTAGTTTTAGGAATTGATGTCATTTTTAACGTGTCTCCTAATCTTAGGGACCGACGTTAACAATTTAAAAAAAAAGAAACAAAATTGCAAATAAGCTAAAAATATAATAGCATTTGAATCAAATAAAAAACATGCAAGTAAGGGTAACCTTTTTCTTGAAAGGATGTTTTAAGGGTGGTGTCTACCTTCCCTTAATCATAACTAACCCCGTACTTGAATATCTGGGAGCAGTGTCTAATTTGGGATTTTTAGTTCCCTCAAATTACTAGATGGCGACTCCAATAAAATCTTTATTTTTCCCAATTAAGAAAAAACCATTTTTGTTAAATAAACAAAAAGCGGAGCCGTCGCCCGACGTTGTGTATCGACAGAATGGCGACTCCACTTGGGAGTTAGGGTTGAGCCAACTGCTTGTGTTTGCTTTTCATTTGCTCTTTCTTATTGCTATTTATTTTTGAGCATTTATTTTATTTGCATTATTTATTTTATGCAATATCTACTGTGATTCTTTTCAATTTTCTAGATTGCCACATGCATACATGTTTATTTATTTGTGTATTCACACACTTCACGGTGAACCTATAAAAGCTCTGGACCCGAGCTCATCTTTTTAAGATTAGAAAAGAAAGATTCAAGTGGCAAGTGTGACTTATGTCCACTGATGCTCATTTGGACTTTCGCTTAGATTGTAACTCACCCTATGCAACGGGTATTGTGGAATGTTTTTTCCCATACTCATGTTGTATAAGGTTAAGAGGCCGACTACCTCATGGGTAATTCGGGCAATCTAAGAACCAAAGAATATCTTTAGGATAGACTAAACTGAGCCAAATCTTATGAGCTAGATCCTATCAATTAGGATATACCCTTTAAGACACAAACAAATATCAATTCATTAACATACATTTTTATATAAATTTTATATTCTCATTATATCTCCACCGATCCTTATAGGAAATGTGAGATGGAAAAAAGCAATACTATTGAGGAATTTTTTATCAGATCAGAATTGAGCCAACATGATGAAGGAGATTGTTTGCCATCAGAATTTGAGTCTCAATTACCAGCCCACATTAAATTAGATGACAGACCACTTGGTACAGGACAGCTGCTAGACTGTTGGGAAAGGTTATCCTTTCATGATCAATCGATTTTTAGAAACAATATGGGGATCTATCACATTTACTGAAAATTAAGGTCCAATATGCTTGTTTTCAAGCCATGATAGGGTTTTGAGATCCAGAATATCGGTGCTTCACTTTTAATACTGTGGATATGACTCCTACTATCGAGGAGTATGAATCCCTGCTAAATTGTCCCAAGTCAGAAAAGGTGTACTTTTACACACCTATAGAGCATGCACTTTCTAACTTTGCTTGGATTACCTAGATAGATTGTCAACTAGCAAAATCACATGCAACTAAATGAGGAAATATTCAGGGTTGGTTTTGGAATGTACTAGAAGCCATATTTAAAAGAAGATTACATGATGAAAGCAATGAAATTCGATTGAGGATTTTGGCCTTAGCCATATATGGTTTAGTTCTTTTCCCATCTACTGAGGGAATGATCGATTTTGAGGCTGTCAATGTATTTAAAAATGTGGTGACCCTTAAAATTAACCCTGCTACAACAATATTGGCAGAAACTTTCTCATCCTTGAATTATTGTAGAAAAGCCGGAAGGGGTCGTTTAAGATGTTGCTTACAGTTGTTGTTTGTCTGGACTGTGAGTCATATGATTGAGGGGAAGATTTCAGGTTTGGTTGGTACCCCATGGCATCTTTATTCTAAGCTAGAGAATTTTGCTGAAAAACACTTGCATGAAGTAGGAAGAACCACATGGGAATCAATGTTTCTAAGTCTAAGTAAATCTCAATTTCATTGGAGGAGTCGATACTTTTACTTCAAATCTTATCTGGCATATTATGGTGACTACCCATGGATCCCGTTGATAGGAGCCCGCTGCAGTATTAGTTATTATCCTAACATGGTTTTACAACAATTTGGATTTGAGATATAACACCTCATTTCACTAGCAAGATATTGTCTGCTTTGGGCCTCCTAGTCCACCCATGTCTAGGGCTTCCACCCAGGTCCCCTTTACGGGTTTGTTCTTGGCAGCCACACATGGTCCCAAAACGTGTCTTTCAGAGTAGCGCAACACACTCACCTTGTCAGATACTGCCCTTCTGGGCCTCCCTGTCCACCCATTCCCAAGGCTTCCACCCAGGTCCCCCTCAGGGTTTTAAACGCGTCTTACTAGTTAAGATGAGCATGCACTTATAAGGTCCTAGCTCTAGACCCTCGCTTCCGATGTGGGATCTTACATGAGTAGTTTATTCCAGGGACTACCGAACTCGCAACATTTTATGAAGATTTCAAGACCTCGAAGAAATTTTTAGAGTCAGTGAAGAAGGCATGGAAACATCCCGGTAAGGTTACTTTTGCTAAGAGAGTAGAAGGATATCCAATATGGCAAAAGAAAAGAGGGAAAGGGTATAAAGTTCCTCGTTTTGAAGGGCCACTCAGGTCTTTGATTCTATCTGCTGAAGACATACATCAAGAAGTCCGCGCCCAACAAGAATCTTATAACCTAAGTTTGAATGCTGAAGTGGAAGAGTTAGGGGCTAAAAAAAAGAAGTTAGAATTTAATCTAGCCACTCGAGAAAAAGCTTTGGCTATCATAAAATAAGAAAAGGATGACTTGTCAGCTCAGCTACAACAGCAACAACTTGAGTTCCAGCAATTACAAGAAAATATATACTTTTGTCAGAAGATAAGAGGAAGCAAGATGTCAATATGAAGAGATGGGTTAGAAGAGCATTAAAAGCTCAGGAAATGGTATTAAAATTGGAAGAGAAAAATGAATCACTTCAAGAGCAGCATCAAAATCAAGATGTAATAATTGCTAATTTAGATGAGCATATGGACCATTTGCTTTCTATTGAGCAAACCTTATCATCAGAAAAAAAAAATGCAGAAAGAGAAGCAGAATGTTAGGCTTCTAAAGCTATGCGTTATCATGTACAAGTAGATGATGCCAAGAATTATGCTTCAGGATTAAGAGGCATAGCTCAACAAATAGCAGATGGTGAGCCAATGACTAGAAATGAATTCCATCAGTTTTTTGGGTTGATCAGAGATGGAATTAATGAGATCTCAGCCTATGATGGTCCAAGGCTTTGGAAAAATTGGCTTGTTGTGATTTTAATATTGTAAATTAATGAAAGACAATTTCATCATCTTTTCATCATGAGAAATGCTTAGTCTTATTCTGATTTATGGCATCAAATTTCTCCCTTAAATCGGTTCAAGTTCCTGTAGGTTTGGAGTCCTCGGTGATAAATTTCTTAAGAGAATCTGATCTAGTCTGTTCCCATTATAAGTTAAAGGAAAACTTAAAATAAATAATAAGCATGCATATTATGGGATTTTTGCATTTTATTTATTTATCATGCATGCACACTGTTGAAACATAAGTTCCCCCCACTTGAGGTCTACTGGACTGATGAAGATGGCGAATGAAGATAGTGGTTAGATAGAGGTTTATTATCAAAAGGAAGTTGAGAGCAGTAAAGTAAAGGTGAAGTAGCTCGACTCATAAATCTGTTTGAATAAGTGTTGAACTTCAAAAATAGAAAGGGAACGTCTGCACAGTCTCTTGCTGGGAACACTACTTGTCCACGTTCCATTGAAGTTGCACCTCTCCTTCTTAGTCATGAATAATGACAGTAATGCCTTCAGTCATCAACTAATGACAACCCTTGTTCTCGTTCAACTGCACTGATAGTAGTTCAAAGCCTTCATATATTCCAAGAGAATATAATATCTGCTAGCTTTCTGTTTCTGGTGCATTGGATTTCTTTCCAGCCATTTCTATTATGAACAGCATTCCGGTCTAGCAACATCGGATGCTGCTCTAAGAGAAAAAATAGCAGACATTGAACTTTAATAGAGTATAATTCCCCTTATAGGTGTTTGTTTGCTGCACTGCTAGTGAGGAATCGAAGAGGAGACAAAAGTGTTTCAGATTCATCAGTTTCTCTTCCAGTTAAGACAACAGGTGATTCCACACGTCGACAATGGTGGTGTTACATGTTTCTACACGCTCCCAAGATTACTTGGCTGTTGGAAAGTTTCTACCAACCCACAAATAACCACAACAACATTGGAAGATTGACATGATATTGTAAGGATTGTCGAAAGAATTGAACAAGGTATGAAGATGGGAAAGATTGAAGATTCTGCCAAGGATTCTAGAACAATAATAAGAGATGAATCAAAGGATGACTCTGGCAATGGGAAGCCTTAATTATGTGGTCCAACCAGGTCTTACTGTAGCATTAACTGCTAAAATGTCTTTGCCAAGATTGACATACCTCGACCACTCGAGTTTGTCTACCAGCATCTGTTAGACTCTGGACTTATTGCCCTGACTCCTCCAAATCCCATACAACCATTATTTTCTAGGTGGTATAATCCAGAAAAGAGATTTGAATATCATTAAGGGATTTTGTGTCATTAAGTTGAACAGTTGCAAGAATTTCAAGAATCGAGTTGAGTTTGTGAAAAATGACATCATCGACCATATTGTCACCGCAACATCCTTAGAATGACAAGTGATCGAAATGCTTGGCAAAACACAGATATCGCTAAAAAAATTGATCCAAGAAGGGTGTTAAATTGTCAATCATTTTTGTTATGGATTTTGTGATTCTGCATTTTATTTTGGGATCACATCTCATCCTTTAACGAAACATGTCTTTTCTTTGTCTCTTTGTTGTTCTGAAAGCATGAGATGTTTCTTTCAAAGATTATTTTGACAAAATATTTTGATCAAGCTCCAACATGCGTTTAAGATTAATCAATCCTGAAGATTAAAAGTATTTTACTTGCATAAATGACTCGATGCTTGTTGAAATGACATGAGGTAACTAAAAAAATTTTGAGCTCATACATGAAATTGAACCACACACTATGTAGCTAAGTTTTAGCAGTATGCATAATGACACGTAGTGGATTCAGTAGTTATGGACTCATAAATTATGATTCTTACAAGTCTAAATCATTACATTGGATGAGGTTAAAATTTATCGGTTCTAACCGACCTTGCTTGAAATGAGAAAAGGCCATTTTTGTTTTATCCTTTAACAATTCTTGAACTTTATATCCCTTGCAGTCCCATTTTGAGCGGATAAAATTTTTTTTTTATAAAAAACCCTGACTAGGATCACACCCCACACTGGGGGCAATGAGAGTCTTTTCCTAGAAAAGACGAAGACAATGTTAGAGTCGATGGATAAAAGGAAGGCTTAGAAAAAAAGTACAATAATTGAGAAAGGGCCATACTTTGAGGAAGGATATCTAAAAAAAAAATAGAAATAATGGAGAATGCCTATCAATTAAAAAGAGGAGCAAAAGAGGTTTCAATTAAAGAAAGACACAATAAATGCTAAAAGTTAAAACGAAAAAATTGAGCTTTATGCCTTTTGATGTGTTTATGATAAAGCCTCTACGATCTTCAAAAAGATTAGATTGGTTATTCATCAAAAAAAAAAGTTGGATTTGCGTTATGACTCATGTTAAAAGAATTTCGATCTTTGAGATTAACAAGGTTATATGTCATTGTCTCTACAAAGACAACGAGAGGAAAAGAGATCAATGAGTAATTGATGTTGATCCTAGGTTCTTGAAACCCTCAAACACCTTTTGAGCTTGTGAAATTCATTTCTTTCATAGTCATGAACCATAGCCTACATTACGTGCTTTAAAAAGCCCTTTTTAATCAAGTTAAGCAATCTGAACCGATAAATGACGATCTCAAAACTTGAAGAGTTGCTTTATAAGGGTCGTGACTTCATGAATCAAGCTAATGATGATTATGCATGCTGATAAAATTGGTGCTAAGAAAAAGAAACAATCTTTCTTGGTAAAGCCTCAAGTTTTGACTCGGGTACCTTGTTTTTCTTGAAATTCATAAAAGGTCACCTCATCACAGACAATCATAAGATATACCCAAAATTAGAGTTTAAAATGGATATAAAAAACCATTTTAATCTTACAACAGGTCAATTTTCTATCTCTCAAAATACAAGACAATCAAAGGACTACATTGAATAGCATGTGTTAGATCTTTAACCGACAAAGCTTGATTTCTGAAAATGCTTTCAAAAAGTGACATCTCTCTACTTTCATTTCAACAATTAGACTTGAATAGACATGACATTTGTAATGTGAGATTTGATTCCAAAATAAGAAAGATTTTCAAATAAGAAGAACATCAACCGAGTTTGCAAATTCCTGACAGAAATGACATCAATTCTCCTCGACACTGCTGGGGCAATACAATGGACCTCCGAGAAGGAAAACAAACAATATTTAAATCAGCTGGGGGGTAGAGATGATCAAATGATGAATCAATATGGTTCAAAGAAAGATAATCAGTGAATAGGCACATTCAAATCAATTAAGGGTAATGATGTTCAAGAACAGTTTATGATCCAGTAAACCCCGACAATAATTGAGAGTTAAGATGTACCTGAAGGACATCTTTATATCTTCATCTTGGTTTATCATATCTAATATGGCTATGACTATTGAAAGATGTTATCATATGATTACTTTTGAATGAATGTTGGAAGGATGCACCGCACCCACCTAGACTGATCGTGGGACCATATGATTTGAAGCTCAAATATGCACTGCACCACATGAGTATGGGTGATAAAAGCAACATCATTGATGAGGCTGAGACAATTCTTTTCACAATTTGATTAGATGAGCTGATTGAGAAAGAAACTGAGCATATAATGATAAGCTTTTTACTGCAAAGTATGAGATGCAAATTTGAATGACATGACAGTTCCATGAAGGTGGATGACCGCATATACTTGAATGGTATGTTTTAACTGGAGGTAAGTTCATAACTGATTGACAATGTTGATGGGTGTTGGCACGGTGCGCACAATCAATCAGAGAACAATTCTTGATAGAATCCAGGAGATGAACGATTTGTTAAGTTCTTAATAATGAATCAAGCAACACCACACTTGGGGGCATTGTCAAGCTTGATAAACAGCGAGAGCAGTAATCATTGCGGACAGCCCAAGATGGGCACTGCATTTACAGCTGAGCGAATGGCTAGCACATGAATGAGCCAATGCATCGAAAGAACAAAGAAGGCTTTGGAATGCAAACAAAACCGCCCTATAACAACGAAGCATCAAAGAGAGAGGACCTATATTTCAAAAATAGGTAAGATGCATTTCATATCATCTAACTCCACGAGCATTGCATATTTGTTTTGCAGATATTTCATGAAACAAAATTCCCACTGGATCCAACAAGACTCACATGAATTGAAGTTCTTGTAAATCACATCAAATATGGAAATTCCACAAAAGCAAAATTCATAAATGAAGACAAGAAAGATGGATTTTTATTCATGGAAAAAGGGTTTACAAGTACAAATGTTAAACAGTGTGAGGATGACCAGGGATATTTTCATCCTGATGGTTAATCATGCCTCAAAATTCCTCAAATTGTTTATGCATACGATCCATCTCTTCCTCGATCTCGTGGTGTCGTAATCCCTCCAAAAGTCAACACGTGTATTCAGCTCTTGGTTTGTCCTCTCCAAGTTGTTTATGTGATGTCTCTCATCACGGAGTCTATTTCTTAAATTCTCAATCTGATGATGGAGATCAAGAACCTGAGTATTCAACTCAAGTCTTCCGGCATGACGATTCTCTGCAATGTTCACCAAAGACGAAGTAGCTCTGATACTGAGAGCAAGTGACTGATTCACTACTTCAATATCGGTCCTGGCTGTCAGCATTATTTCATCTTGAGGAAGGATCATGTCTTTAGCCACGACTATAGCAGTATCTTCATTGTCCATTACAGTATCCTATATTGTAACTGGATGACCATTCACTTCAAACGTAGTATGCCAAACTGCAGGCTCTACTGTAGGAACAGGGTTTGGGTTAGCATTGAAAGAAAAGGAAGATATGGTTAAAGCTTCAAAAGTTAAGAACTTTGAGAGTATTGAAAATACGAGAAGTTGATGATGTCTTTTGCCAAATATTGTGTGATTTATAAGGAATTTACTCCTAATCATTTTGAATGGCAGCTCAAATCTCAGCCATATATATAAGACTTTCTTGAGAAGCTTTCATCTTCTTTGAGATCGACTTACAAATCAGATCTCAGCTGTACATATAAGACTTTCTTGAGAAGCTTTCATCATCTTTGAGATCGAATTACAAATCAGATCTCAACCGTACATATAAGACTTTCTTGAGAAGCTTTCATCATCTTTGAGATCGATTTACAAATCAGATCTCAACCATACAGGTATGACTTCTTTTAGAAGTTTTCATCAACCCTGAAGCTCATGTTGAAATCACTTTCATGTATTTCATAGATGGGTCGGTTCACAACACCATTGCCGAAATCACTTTCATGTATTTCACAAAACTAATATTGAAATCACTTTCAAGTATTTCACTATCGGGCAGGTCGTCTGGAACAAGTAGACCACTTGCGAGTTTCCTTGCATTTTCCCCATCGGGCAGCTCGTCTGGAACAAGTAGACCACTTGCGAGTTTCCTCGCATTTTCACCATCGGGTAGGTCACCTGGAACAACTAGACCACTTGTGAATTTCCTCGTATTTTATCATCGGGGGGTCACCTGGAACAATTAGACCACTTGCGAGTTTTCTCGCATTTTCACTATCTGGTAGCTCGCTTGGAACAATTAGACCACTTGCGAGTTTCCTCGCATTTTATCATCGAGCAGGTCGTCTAGAACAATTAGACCACTCACAAAATTCTTTGCTTTTTTCTTCACTATCGGACAGGTTGCCTAGAACAATTAGACCACTTGCGAATTTCCTCACATTTTCACTATCGGGCAGGTCGCCTGGAACAATTAGACCACTTGCGAGTTTCCTCGCATTTTATCATCGAGCAGGTCGTCTGGAACAATTAGACCACTCGTAAAATTCTTTGCTTTCTTCTTTACTATCAGGCAGGTCGCCTTGAACAATTAGACCACTTGCGAGTTTTCTCACATTTTTACTATCGGGTAGGTCGCCTGGAACAATTAGACCACTTGCGAGTTTCCTCACATTTTATCATCGGGGTGGTCACCTGAAAAATAGGACCAAGGTTGAAATCACTTTCATGTATTTTACACTTCAATCATTTTTCTTTACAAAACTTACTATGCAAAATCAAAAGAATATGAATTTTCCAATGCCTTTGCACTGTAAGCATTGTAAAGAGAGGACAACTGTTGTAACCCAATTTTGGATTCACCAAGATTTTCTTGAATGTTATTTTATTTCTATTATTATTTATAAAAATCCAAAAAAATTAAGAAAAAGTTTAAAATTCAAAAAAATATTTTTCTCGAGTCAACCGTATCTTTTCCATAAGAACCGATTCCACTGAGTCAATACAGGTCCAACCATGTCGACCAGGGTAAATAATAAGTTTCAGGTGATTTCGGGTCAAAACTGTCATTTTCGGTTAAAACCGAGTTCACCGAGTCAATACAGGTCAAACCATGTCAACCAGAAAAAAAATGAGTTTCAGGCCGTTTCGAGTCAAAACCATCATTTTTTATAAAAACCGAGTCCACCGGGTTGATACCCATCAAATGTTTTTTTTCCAGTGTTTCAACATAATTTTAGGTCATTAAAATTGATTTTTAGCGGTTGAATCGGGCTTTTTCTCTAATACTAATTTGAGTTTTTAGTTTTACCTATATAAATATTTATTATTATATATAATAAAAGAAAATCAATAATACAAAATTTATCATACTAGGCGGGGCAGTTGAGTCAATAGTAGGCAGAGTAGTTATGGCCAAGAAATTTTTATTTAAAGCAGATTTGCGACGAGTGTTTTTAGATTTTAATGTCCCCTGTCATTGGCTATAAAGAGCAAGTGAAAATTCGCTAGCCAAGAGGAAGGAAAAAGGAGAAAAAGGAAAAGAAAAAAAAAGAACAGAGAGAGTAGAGATTTGGATTACTATTTAAGTTTTTTTAGTTTTTCTTCACGCGAGGAAGATACTGATTTAAAAAAAAAAACAATTTGAAAAAAACTTAAAATATCCTAACCATTAGATCTAATAGTATTTAGTTCTGGACCTTTAATTTAATATGATACAATAGGGCTTACCACGCTAGATTAAAATCCAAATCCATCTCAGCCCTTAAAACAATCTGCCCTTCGATCATGTTATGCCACGTCACCCCGTGTACCAAGCTCTCGGTACACCGCGCAACACTAGATCAAAACTCAGCCTATCCGGACCAACGATTCTCCCTCGTCAGCCATCAAAGGTTGTCGAAACCACTTTCATCAGAATCCTCTCCATCAGATCTACCAGAAGCAACCATTTTGGCCGGAAAATATTGTTGGAAAATTTCACCGCCTCCAACAGTAACCGCTCGTGAGCCACACGCGCCACCATGGGCATTTTGGTAATTTTTCGAGAATTCAAGGGTATTTCAGTCTTTTACCTATACAGTGGCACTCAGGTAATTTTTGGGGGTCCCTAATTGTATTTTTGATATTTTTGTGTATATAAATACTTGTAAATTTTCTTGCATGTGAAAAAAACAAAAAAACCAAAAATAAATATAAAAGGAATAAAGACGCAGGTCCAACACCCATTTTAGACGAGTCTCCTATTTTTTAGGGACTGATGCTAATTTTTTGACGTGTCTCCTATGAATATTGTCTATCGACACGTCTCTTTTATTTACAGAAAAAGAACCGATGTCAAAAGTTTAAATACCAAATATGGATTATGTCCATTTTTAGGGTTAAAACGTCAATATTTTAGACGAGTCTCCTAGTTTTAGGGACTGATGTCATTTTTAATATGTCTCCTAATCTTAGGGACCGACGTTAACCATTTTAAAAAAAACAAAATTGCAAATAAGCTCAAAATATAATAGCATTTGAATCAAATAAAAAACACACAAGTAAGGGTAACCTTTCTCTTGAAAGGATGTTTTAAGGGTGGTGTCTACCTTCTCTTAATCACAACTAACCCCGTACTTGTATATCTGGGACCAGTGTCAAATTTGGGATTTTTCGTTCCCTCAAATTACTAGATGGTGACTCCAATAAAATCTTTATTTTCCCCAATTAAGAAAAAACCCTTTTTGTTAAATAAATAAAAAGTGGAGCTGTCGCCCGACGTCGTGTATCGACACATATAATAAAATTAATTCAAAATTCAAATGAAAGAAATAAAATTGATGATAAACCATCAGTAAATCTCAATTATTTATCAAAACCTATCCAAAAAATTTCCATTTAAAACCATGGGCGAAGCTATAATTTTTTTTGAATTCATAGCTAAATTATAATTTTCCAAGAGTATAGACTAAACTATAATTCTACCATCTTCAACCTCAAAACATATTTTGAATTTCAACTTGATTTTTTCTATAAAATTCTTTAATAATTACCTATTTTCTTCCTAATATCAATATCAATATTCACTAAGAAAAATATATATTTTAAATAACCTAGAAAAATAGGATTGATTTTAAATAAATAAAAAACATTGAAAAAAAACTAAGTCGTCCTGGGTTAACATGACTAACCAACGACCCAGGATAACCCCATAGAAAGGAAAAGCATAAAAAAATCAGAAAGCTCAAGACCTAGTAGCCTAATATCAAAGGATGGAATTGAAAAAAAAAATATAAGTCAACCCGAGTTAACTGCATAAAAAGGAAAGAAAAAAAATAAAAAAGCTCAAGGCCTAATAACCTAATATCAAAAGATGAACTTAATTTTTTTTTTATGAAAAGACCGAAGTTAAATCAGGCTAATTTTCAAAACTAGTGACCCGAATCATGAGACTAGGATGATCTAGTAGAAGGCAAAAACAAAAAATCATGAACAAAATTATCAATCATAAAAAATTAAAAAGAAAACAAATAACAATTAAAATACTGAGGATCAAATCTGGTATAAAAAATAATGAGAGACTAAATTGAATAATAATAATAATAAATTAAAAGAATGAGGACAAAAATTGAATAAAAAATAAATGAAATAAAATGTTAAGGGAAAATTAAAAAAAAATTAAGAAAAGGATTAAAAAAGAGTAATTAAAAGATTGAGTAACAAAATTGAAAAAAAAACAAATCAAGAAAATGATAAAAAAAAAACAACAATCAAAAGAATGAGTATTTGATATAAAAATAAAATAAAACCAAATACAAAAGGATGAAATAAAAAAAATAAAAAAAAACCGAAAACAAAAAAAACTAATCAAATGAAGGAGGACCACAATTGAAAGAAAAAAAAAATAAATGAGAGGACAACTAATCTAAATTTGGCTGACCCAACAAGGATTTCAAGGCGAGAAAAGAAAAGAGAGGGAAGAAAAAAGATTCAATCATCACCGAACTTTCATGAATATCACTACATGTGTTGTCTTATCAGCTACATTGCCACTACACACTTTGAACAATATGGTAGTTGAACTTTTTTGGCCATCGTAAGGCGCTACACACTCATCGTTTAAAGAGCGCGAACGACGTGCACTCGCCATTGCATACACCAACTTTTTTTATTAATATTTTTATTTTTTAAAATATTGATTTGCTTCTAATTCAAATAGATTAAAACAAAATAAGCATTATGAAAAAACCAAAATATCCCTTTATTTTTTTAAAATTCTTTTTACTTGAAATGCAATGAAGTAATTTTACTATTTTAAAAAGGGAATGTAAAAAAAAAAAAACTCTTCTTAACCTTTCACTTTGTTTTTAGTTTTAAAGAACATTTATGTTATTTAACTTGGAAAAAAAGGTTGATGGAACATGCATCATAACTCCAATGAATTTTACAATGACAAATAAATTCCCTAGAAAGTATCAATTTACCCCGAAGATAGACTATTTGGATTTTTTCTTGAAAGACAAAGATATCGTTCCAATGTAGCAATTCACATAGCAACGAGTCCAGCCTTACACTAATGGGTTTAGTGTTTTTTTTCAATAAGCGAACATCTTTCCTCTTTTAATAAGAAGAACAAGACTTATCAGATTTTCAAGAATTTCATATTCTATAATAAAAACAATAAAAACGTTCTAGAGATTAAATATTCTTAGATTAGAAGAATGGATTTGAGATGTTCTCAAAATAAAGGCTTCCGAAGAGTTTTTGGATGCGTTGAACATGTTCAATATAGTTTTTGTCAATGAGTCTATAAAAGGATGCGTGCTGCCTATTAAAAAAAGAAGAAGATTCAACAGTGATATTACAAGAAAGTCAT
>Ga0325410_1002105_pt1 | contig 22206 bp, 20 predicted proteins | sample PopdelMetagenome_16_FD_206182 | JGI IMG/M metagenome (GOLD analysis project Ga0325410, IMG submission 206182) | Populus deltoides microbial communities from Bellville, Georgia, United States - Xylem-PdIQD-R3 | ecosystem: Host-associated > Plants > Phyllosphere > Stem > Wood/Secondary xylem...
GGTCCGTGTACATTTTTTATGAGAAGGTTCATTTTGGATTATTTATATTCTATTTATTATTTATTAGATGAAATATTAATTTAAAAAGAATTTTGAGTTAAATTCAATATTTATCGACTTTAAGTTATGTCATAACCCAATTTTTGACCATTTTATTTTAATTATTATTATTATTATTATTATTACTGAAAAGGATAAAAAAAAATGATGATGATAATGATGAAAAAGCAAGTAAAATGAAATAAATGAAGAATGAATTAAAATTTGGGTTAAGGGCAACATGATTGGAAGTTTTGGGGTTTAATTAAACTTTGGAATTAATCTAATTAATCCAATCAAGGGTTTAATTGGAGAATTAATAAAGTTTTGAGACTTAATTAAGCTTGGAATTAATTTAATTAATCCAATTAAGGGTTTAATTGGAGAATTGATAAGTTTCGAGACTTAAATGGACTTGGATTTAATTAAATTAATGAAATCAGGGACTTAATTGAAACATTATCAAAGTATAGGGCTGATTCTTGTCAAATTTGAAAGAAATTAAAGTCCAAGGACTAACTTGTAAAAGACGCCAAAATCAGGGGTCCAATTACAATTTAACTAGGGGTTTAATTACAAAACTTTCCAAAATTCAAGGTCCAAAATGAAAGTTGCCATTTCCAGTTGTGAATGGCGTCGTTTCTGAATCAAATGCTCCACCTTCTTCGTCGCTCAAGACCGTTTCGGCAGGAGATCTGTAACTGCAGATCGTGGGACGCATGGACGAACGTGGCTCACCTTGATTACCATGTTCTCTGGCTTTATAAAAGCGAGAGAAAAAGACGAACAGAAGAAAAAAGAGGGAGGAAGACAGAAAAAGACTGGGGGGGAAGGACGAACCAGAATAGAAACTGTTTTCCTTGTTTCTTCTCAGAGAACAGGGACGAAGAAAAATAAACAGGGGAATAGATAGGGAGTAGATAGAGAGAGAGACCAGGAGAGGGACACACGAAAAGGACGGGGAAAAAAAAACAGAACCAGGGCTTTGGCAAACACAACCAGCAACCCATCATGCCTTTATTGCCATCTTCTTCGTCCTGAGCAGGGGAAAACCGAGAGACACCAGGGTAGCAGACCATTGTTCCCCTGTTTCTTCTCAAAGAAACAGAGGCCGTCCTCTGGCTTTATAAAAGGGACGTAGAGAGGAGGACAGTGAAACAAGAAACCCATTGACCACCTCTTCTCCAACACCAGCTTTCAAAATCAGAGGAAAAGGCTAAAAAAAGAGAGGAACGAGCAGTTGACAGAAGGGAACACCGACAGAAGGGGAACAAACGAACGCAGGGATGTTGAGGCAAGGATAGACGACCAAGAAAGACTGAAAAATCCGGATCGCCATTTCCAGCACTAGGTAAGTTGCACTTTCCCTTCTTCTGGCATTTTAATTACATGCTCTTATAGCAGGCGTGCGTGCGTGAATTGTTCACACACGCCTGCTGGTGAAAACAAAAAACAATGGCCAGCTGGGTCAAGCCTGTGACCCGGCTAGGCCTGCTGGGTCCAGCCCAGCCCCATGGGCTGAGCTGGGCCCAGCCCCAAAAAAATATAGAAAAAATAAAAAAACAGAAAAAAATAAAAAAAAGTAGAAAAAATAAAAAAATAAAAAATGTGTATGCATGAATAAAAATAATGTAAATTTACTGGTTTATTCACTGACGCCAGAGTTAGGAATAAAAAATACCGGTTTAAATTTATATTATTTTTATTCGGTGTATTTTATTTTATTTAGCTAGAAAAATAAAAAAAATATATGCATGCGTAAAAATCAATTTATTTTTATTTATTTATTCACTGGCGCTAGAGTAGGGAATAAAAAAATATTGATCTAAATTTTCGTAGCTACGAATTTTTACCAACGCCAGAGTTGGATTATTCGAGCTCGAATATTCACTGACGCTAGAGTCAGGAATATTATAAACAAATGATCAAAGCATAAACTAATAAACATTTAGCAGCAATTTAAGACAAAAGAGCAATGCAGTTTGCCTTAGGCAGAACGTTTAAGGGGTGCTAATATCTTCCCTTTTACGTAACCAGTCCCGAACCATAGAATCTTTGTTGACCAGTTAGGGTTCCTAGTGACCATAATACTAGGTGGCGACTCCTCAAACAAGACATTTTTCCTGAAAGAACAAGATGCCAAAAATCTGTTTTTTTTTTTCCACAATCGAGAATACTTTTTAGGGCCGCTGCGATGTCGGGTGCGACAGGTTTATTGTTATTATGCATTTTCTTTTGTTATTTGCTTATACACTTTAATTCTTGTGCATATTTGTTCATGCATTGTATAGAATTATTTCATGCATCATTCTCTTTTTATGTGAGAGTTTATACTGGAAAACTTTAAGCTAGGTGGGGGACTAGCAGCTTACCTTACGACTTTTAGTCAAGGTTTAAGTTTGTATAAACCCCAACTCTTCGTTGAGTGCTTAAACTGGTGATGATTGGTGCACATGCCATCTCATTACCTATTGGGCCCCTATATTGCCTACATGAGGGTGATCACTAGGACAACAAGAGACCCCTTTTAGAGTCTGAGTAGTCAACCTACCTTTTGTCTCACATATAAGAGCTAGAACTTGCCTTTAGGATGTATGCTCCCTACACTTTGTTTTGCATCAAAACAAGCCTTTCCTGAAGCATCTTAAAATCAAGACTTGCGGGTGACATAATGGTCATTACTTGGGAAATTTCCATTGCAGAGTTTGGGAAAAAATCAAGACTTTTGTTTCATCATACAAGAGTTACGACCATGTATCACCCCTCGAAGGGTGAGTTCATCATATGGATTACATACTCGTACATTTATCATGCATGCTCCACGGTTGAAACATAAGTTCCCCCCACCTAAGGTCTACTACACTGAAAAAAAAGAAAAAAGAAAAAAGAGGTTAGATAGAGGCTCATTGTTAAAAGAAAATTGAGAGTATCAAAGGTAAGTAGCTAGACTAACAAATCTGCTTGAACAAGTGCTGAGCGTCAAGAATGGAAAGGGAATATTTGCATAGTTTTTTTTGTGGGAACACCATCAGTCTATGTCCCAAACATAGAAAAAAATAATTGACTCTTCTCCTTAACACTCTGCCAGTAGAGGCCATAAACACTAAAGTGGCATCGCCTCTCCTTCATTTCAATCATGAACAACAACAACAACAACGTCTTCAGCCATCAACACATGATAATCACTGTTTTTGTTCAGTTACATCGTTAATTGTTCACTGCCTCTACATCATCTTGCAATAGCACCCAATAGCTGCTAGCTTTTTGTGTCTAACCTTTTTTGAATTCACTGAACTTCATTCATATCCTGCAGCATAAAATGTTGATTTGAAAAACGTATCAAAGCTCCATCTACAAAGATCTGTTTGTGGCTCTGCTAGTGAAAAATACAAGAACAAATATAGTAGTTTCAGACACTATAAAAATTTACCCCACCAGTTTAAGCACTAAAACATTATAGTAGGCATAAGAGCCAGAGATGGTCTGAAAAGCAGGAGCAATGTAGAACTTCAACATAGCAGAAATCTCTCTACAAAGATCTGTTTATGGCTCTGCCTATGGGGAATACAAGAGGGGATGTAGTAGTTTCAGAAGCTATGAAAATTTACCCCACCAATTTCAGCATTGGAACACTGTAGTAGGCAGAAGAGATAGACGTGGTTGGAAAAACAGGAGCAAACATCAAACTTCAACATAGCAGAACTCCTTCTACAAAGATTCATTTGTGGATCTGCTAGTGGGTAATTCAAGAGGGGATGTATTCATGTCATATGCCATAAAACTCTCTCCCACTGGTAGCAGCGCAAAAACACAGTAGTATAAAGAAGAGACAGACCTGATTGGAAAAATAGGAGAAAACATCAAACTTCAACGTAGCAGAACTCCTTCTATAGAGATCCATTTATGGATCTGCTGGTGGGGAATGCAAGAGGGGATATAGTAGTTTCATAAGCTATAAAACTCTCTCCCACTAGTAGCAGCAAAAAAAAACAGTAGTTGAGAGAAGAGCACTCCTAGTCTAGAAAACATGAATAGATGTTTATGGATCTGTTTGTGGATCTACAGTGGGGAATCCAAGAAGGGATGCAATAGTTTCAGATCATCTATAATTTTCTCCTATTAGTGTTAGCATTAAAACATAGAAGTATAGAGAAGAGACATATCTAGACTGAAAAGCATGAAGAAGATTGAAACTTCAATAGAGCAGAACACCCTCTACAAGTGTCTGTTTGCTGCACCATTAATGAGGAATCAAAGAGGAACTAAAGGAGTTTGATATTCATCAGGTTCTCCTTCAGTAAAGATAGTATGTGATTCCATGCGTCGACATTGACAATGCTGCATGATTCCATGCGCTGCTAAGATTACCTAACTGTTGGAAAGTTTCCAACAATTCTCAAACAACCACAACAACATTGGAAGATTGACATGGTGTTGTGAGAATTACCAAAAGAAGTGAACAAGCTATCATGATGGGAAAGATTAAAGGATCTACCAAGGGATTCTAGAACAATGATGAGAGATGAATAAGGAGATGACCTTGAAGGTGGGAAACCTTAGTTATGTGATCTAGCCAGGTCGTGTTATGCTTATGTTACTCAAATGTCTTTGCCAAGATTGACATCCCTCTGCTACTCGAGTTTGTCTACCAGTATCCATCAGGCCCAAGACTTGGTGCCTTGACTCCGCCAAATCCCATGCAACCACTATTTCCTATATGGTATAATCCAAGCAAGAGATTTGAATATCATAGGGGGATTTAAGGCCATTCAGTTGAACAATTGCAAGAATTTCAAGAATCAAGTTTAGAGGATAATGAACAAGAGGCAAGTTGAATTTTTGAAAGATGATGTCACTGGCCATTTTGTTACCAGAACAACCTCATAATGACAAGTGACTGAAAATGCATGGCAAAACCCAGATATTGCTAGAAAAGCTGATCAAAGAATGGTGTTGAATTGCCAATCATTTTGTTATGGAGTTTTGCCCATTCCGTATTTTTTTTTGGGATCACATCTCATCTTTTAACGAATCATGTCTCTTCTTTGTCTCTTTGTTGTTTTGAAAGCATGAGATGTCTCTTTCAAAGGGTATTTTGACAAAATATTTTGATCAAACTCCAACATGCGATTAAGGTTAATCAATCTTGAAGATTAAAAGTGTTTTGATTATAGAAATGACTCAATGTTTGTTGAAATGACATGATAAACAACAAGAGGTGACCGAACAAATTTTGAGCTCACACACAAAATTGAACCACACACCATGTAGCTAAATTTTAGTAATATGCATCATGACACGTAGTGGATTCGGTAGTTATGGGCTCGTGAATCAGGATTCTTGCAAGTCCAAATCATTGCACTAGATGAGGTCAAAATTCATCGGTTCTAACCGACCTTACTTGAAATAAGAAAAGGTCATCTTTGTTATCCTTTCACAGTTCTTAAAATATTATCCCTTACAATCCTATTTTGAGCCAAATGGAATATTCTTTTCAAAAGAAACCCTAACTAGGATCAAACCCCACACTAGGGGAAAATGAGAGATATTCTGAAGACACTGATAGAATCAATGGAAAAGGGAAGGTTAAGAACAAAAATCCAACGATTGAGAAAGGACTAAAAGAAAAAACATATATAGCCTAGGGGCAAAAAATACTGATGACGGTCTTTCATTACCATCCAGACAAAGCAGTGAAGATAGGTGTTGTAATTAATCACGTCATAATTATTAGACACAACAAACGCCAAAAGTCAAACACCAGAAAAATGCTGAGCTATAAGCATGACTTCTAGTATCCATGATAAAGCCTCTGATGTCATTAAATGATCAAGATTGGTCATTCATCAAAGAAAAGTTGGATTTGCATTATAACCCATGTTTAGAGTATACTGATAAGGTTAGCATGGTTATATGTCATTTCATCTGCAAAGACAATGACAAAAAAGGAGTTGATGTTGATCCTAGGTCTTTGAAACCCTTAAAGACCTTTTGAGCCTGTAAAATTACTTTCTTTCATAAGCCATGAACCCTAGCCTACATTATATGCTTTAAAAAGCCTTTTTGATTAAGTATGCAATCTGAACCGATAAATAGAGCTCTCAAAACTTGAAGAGCCTTTCCATAAGAGTCATGGCTTCATGGATTAAGCTATTTGTTATTATGCATGCTGTTAAAATAAGTGCTAAAAAAATGACTTTTCTTGATAAAGCCTCGAGTTTTGACTTGAGCATTTTGTTTTTGAAATTCACAAAAAGGTCACCTCATCACATACCATCAAAAGATATATCCATAATCAAAGTTTAAAATGGATACAAAGAACCATGGAAAAGCCATTTTAATCTTACAACCAGTCAATTTTTGTTTTCAAAACACAAGACAATCAAAGGACTACATATTTTGAATGGCGTGTGTTGGGTCTTTGACCAAAGAAGCTTGATTTTCAAGAAAAATTTTAAAAACTGACATCTCTCTGATTTCATTTCAATAATTAGACTTGAATAGATATGATCTTTGAAATGCGAGAGTTGATTCCAGAATAAGGAAGATTGTCGAATAAAGAAGAACATTAATCAAGTTTAATAGAAATGACATCAACACTTCTCAATACTCCTTGAAAAGATGAGCAACTAGGGGCAGTACAATGGACTCTAAGAAGGAAAAACAAGCAGTATTCAGATCGGCTAAGGGGCAATGAAGAATGTGCACTATGCACGTTTCTGTAAGCAAGGAAAAATAATTACGAGCACAGTAACCAGCTAATTATAATGGACTGTTTACTGTGCATGGGCATAGTAACCAGTCCAAGTTGGATCATCAGCCAGTCCACGTAGCTGGGCTGAGTCCAACCCAATATAAGATAGATTGCATTTTATTTTGGGCTGATCCCAGCCTAGTTTCTTTTTGGGCCGGGTCCAGCCAGTTCTAAAAATTTTAAAAATATTTTTCAAAAAACACATTTGTGATTTTCTTGTGTATTTTTTCTATCCATTTTGGTTAATATCAGTTTGTATTTTTATACCGTAAAGATACAAATTCGGTATTAAATTACCTGGTTTTTGTTGAAAGAAAAAAAAAATTGTTCCATGCATACGACCAAGTCTCTCAAAGCTAAAACAATAATATTGTATTCTGATACAACAATGAAAACTTCAAAAAATATGTTTTATCATGCATTTTGGCTTTAATAACTAGTTTATTAAAGACACGAGAACTTGACTAATATTTCAAAATATCCAAAAAAAATATTTTGTTTTGTTTTAGTATCAGGGATTGTCTTACCCTCGTGAGAGCTCGATGTTACGGTGACCCTTCTCGGAGCGGGGGATTGATTTTGGGGTCTTTATCTTGTGAAAAAGGGAGTCGCCATCTAGTATTATGATCACTAGGAAACTTAATTGGTCTTTTAGAGATTTTAAGGCAAGGGACTGGTTGTGTAAAGAGAAGGTTTTAGCACCTTTAGTACGCCCTACCTAAGGTAAGCTGCTCGGTGTTTGGTTTGCCTTATCATTGCTATGGTGTTGGTGTTTTCTAATTAGTTTTCCTAGGATGAGTTTTTTATAATGAATGGACTTGGGTTCAAAGTCTAAAAGAAAAAATCCTCGGCCAATATGGATCATAACTTTAGATATGTCTATAGTGTGCCAAGAAGAACCGATGCAAATCTCTTGAAATATGTGTTTGATTTGAAATAAATTTACAATCTATGAATTAAGAGACAACTAAAATAGAAATCTAAGGAGATTCAATATGCTTAAAAGCTTATTTTTCCTTTTAGTATTTCAAGTGTTTGCGACTCATAAATCCCAAGGAAAAGAAACAAAAAAAACTAAGTTAGAAATCTAAGGAAATCAAGGTGCTTTAAAAGCTCATTTTTGCCTTAGTATTTCATACTTTCACGACCCATAAACCGTGGAATCAGAATTTGAAATGTCTCCAATTATAATTGAGGTTTCTTTCAAGGATGTGCAATTAAATTGTTCTAAATAACATTTTAGGCATAAACCTACCATTATGTAAAAAATGAACAAATTAGATTACTCTTAACAATATTTCGAACATTTACCTTTCATAGGTTTCTTTGCCCTTATATTATTAAGCGAGAATGACTTATTATTCATAGAAAAGTATTTTGGATATTAACCACTTAGGGTTTTTTATCCAAAATATTAACAGTGAATAATAGCAAATTATTCCCAATAATATTTTGAATATTAACCCCTTTGGGATTTCTTTATCCAAATATTAATGGTGAATAAAATTATTTTCAATAATATTTTGGATATTAACGCCTTTGAGATTTCTTTATCCAACTATTAATGGTGAATAAAGATGAATTTTCCAAAAATAAGATTTTTATATTTTTGGAATATTAGCTAACACCTTTTGGAATTTACAAACATGTTGTAAAATCCAAAATGCAAGAAAATAATTTTTGTATTTAAAAAATCCAAGCTAAAGCCTATTTTCTTTTAAACTTTGAATATTTTTTTTAAAGAGAAATGTTTAAAATATGTTACAGTATTGGTCATATGCAACAGATAAGAAAACATTTTTATAATAATCAAAACATAAGCATAACGATAATCACAATTAAAACGACAAACCATCACATATATTTCTAACATTGCAAGACTTAAACAATGCATGTAAAAGAAAGCAGTAGGAACCCGACAGAGAAAAAAAAAACTTTCCAAAGCCAAATCTTGTCAAATAGACTTTGGTCCATCAACTCAAACTTAGAACCTAAACATAGTGTCGCACATGTGCGACGTCGCGGCAAAAACATCTACCCTCAGATTCTATCTATCTGGCAAATCTGCAAAATATAGGGAGATAAGGAATTCGTGTCTTTTATCTGTAGAAAAATGAAATGGGAGTCGCCACCTAGTATTTTGGTCACTGGGAACCTTAATTGGTCTCAGAGATCGGATACGGGGACTGGTTGCGTAAAGGGAAGGTATTAGCACCCCAAATACGTCCTACCTAAGGTAAGCTGCATTGTTTTATTGTCTGATAAAATCTAAGGTCTTGTCGTGTTTTCTGGTTGTTGGTCCGTCTATGGTTTAAGAAAAGTTCTCCTCGGTAAGGAGGTCCTTGTCTTATCAGGTAAAACCTAACCGTTCTAACATCAATAAAAGAATTTAATATCCGGAATGCGTCTTACGTATAAGGTCGTAACCCCAGATATTAAAAGAAAACAAAATAATTTTTCTGAAATTTTTGAAATATTGGCCAGTTCTCGTGACTTTAATAAACTGGTTATTCAAGCCAAAAATACATGCTAAAAACTCTTTTTTTTTTTATGAAGATGCAATATGATTTTTGTTAAATTTTTTTAGAGAGACTTGGCTGTATGAATGAAAACAAAACATTTTATTTTATTTTATTTTTCATTTTTTTATTTTTCTTTTTTGACAAAAACTAGATATTTAATACCGGATTTGTATCTTTACAATATAAAAATACAAATCAATACTGATCAAAATACAGTAAAATATTTGCGGAAAATCATAGATTTTTTAAAAGATTTTTTTATTTTCGGGCTGGGCCCAACCCGACCCATGTGGCTGGGCTGGACCCAGCCACCCCGTGTGGCTGGGCTGGACCTAGCCAGCCCACCCTAGTCACTGGCCCAAGCGAGTGACCCAACATCCATCCATGCACGCGTAATATTTTACGCGTGCCTGAATAGTGCGAAGGTAATTAAATCACCTTCGCACTGTTCATCATCTTTGCAGATGGCAAGAACAGGGCGTTGCAACTGGAGCTATTGATTTCATGTATTGGCTCCCTCACGTTTTCTTTTTGTTTTTCTTACATACTAACACACATCATTTCTATTGTAGGAACTGAGAAGGGAAATGCACATACCTGGTTATGGAGAGATGAAGACGGTGGTGGTGCTGTGTCCTCTGCTTCGCCGTGCAGACTCTCCTTCTCTCTTCCTTTTGCTCTTCTGTTTTTTTAATTTCTTATGCTCTTCCTCCCTCTGTTTTCTCTTCCTTATGCTCCCCTCTCCCTCTGCTTTTGTTGCTTTCCTCTCTCGTCGTTGTCACCTCTCTGTTTTTCTCCTCACTGTAGCCTTTGCTCTCTTCCCTCTGTTTTTCTTTGCTGTCTCGTTCTCCCTGCTGTTCTGCTTCCCCCTCCTTTTGTTCTCCTTTTTCCTCTCTGTCTCGTCTTTTTTTTTCTATTTTTCCCTCTCTGTTTTCTTACTTTCCTCTGTCGTTCTCCCCCTGATTTGATCAAATCAACTCTTCAAAATTATAGTTGGACCCCAGAACTTTAATTTCTTCCAATAAAAGCCTAAATTGACGTAAAAGATAAATTTTTTTGCAATCAAACCCTCTATAAATTCAATTAAACCTTGGATAAAATTTAATTGAGTCCATAAACATCTGATTTTGAACTTTCCTTTTTTTCCAAATTGAATTTTCCTTGTCCCCAGGACTCTCATCAGTAAAAAAAATATACTGTTAAATTTTAACCTTTTGCATTTTTGAACCTCCTAAACCAATTTTGACCTTTCTTCAGCATTCCAACATTCTTTTATTGCTTCTATTATTTTTTATTTCTTCTGAATTTTTTTTTTTTTTATTTTTTATTTTTTGTGTGGGATTTCAAAAATGAGTAACAACACATAACATGACCCATTATTTTCAATAGAAAGGAGTAAGTCGTTGTACACATGAAAGTCAGAGCTTTGAACCCAATCCAATAGCAGAACCCGTGACTCACGCCTCTCCCCTTTTCTTAATCTCAGGTACTGCAATGTTTGTTTCACGCAGAAGGAAAGAACTTGAACAACATGCCTTTGTACTACATATGTTAAAGACTATAACTATAGACCAACGGCCAGGTATCTCCCTTCTCACAGAAACAGAAATGAAAATGTGAACCAAACCCCTGCCAAAAGACCCCCTCGAATGCAATAGACCTCCTCTCGCGTTTTTCTTTATGGATAAAACTAAATCTATGTGGAAGACATTCCTATACAAATCCCAGTCAAAGAGGCACTGAGCAGAGGGAGGAAGGGACACTGAAGACCTTTAAAAGCAACGGTCTCTCACAGCAATAGAACAAGAAAAGAGTACGCAGCTTTAACATAAACAATAATCCAAACTCAAAATCATGGAAGGAAACAGTGGGCAAGCATAACACCTTTTGTTCAAAACAGAAACTGAATATCTAAAGCAGAAGAAGAAACAAGTTTTGGAATAGAACAGACCACAGATGCCAAGTTTGAATATAACAAGGAAGAAGAAGCTGGAAACTATACCTGCAGATCCTGCTTGTTTGAATGCAGAAGATGAAGTACAGACAGATGGAAAAGCCTTTCCCTTTCTGCCTCTGAAAACCAAAGAAAGCCTTCCTCTTTTTGCCGTTGATGACCCAAAGAAAACTTTCCTCTGCAGATCTTGCTTGAAAAAAAAAATGGAGTACAAACCGACGGGCAGGCCCTACTTATTTTGCCTTTGATGACCCAAAGAAAACCTTCCTCTTTTGTCGTTAGGAAGTTTTTCAAAAACTCTTTAGAGCTTTTTAAGTTCCTTTTCGACAAGGTAGAATAGATTGAAGTTAACCTCCTCTCTCTTTCATTGTTTCCTACTAGTTTCTACTCTCAACCTTCTTCTTGTTCTCTCGGTTCTCTCCTTTTCCTTTCCTCTCTGTTTTCCTTTTTCCCTCTGTCTCTCTTCTTTCTCTCTCTGTGTTTAAACTCTCTCTGTTTTCTCTTTTTCTCTCCTCTTCCTTCCTCTCCCTCCTCCTTTTTCTTTAGCTGCATAGCCAACTAGTTTATATATCCAAACCAAGCTTGTTGACCACCCTAAAACCCTCTCATCCCAGCCGTCTGTGTTAGGGATAGAATCTCATCCATTAGATGATGGTGAGGCTCCTCTCTGCGTCTTTTTCACAGCTGGCAAGAGGAGGTGCAAAATAGTTCCCTTGCTAAACTGTTTCCCCTCACTGCTGCAAACCTGGCGTGAAAAGAGGGGCTGTCTTGTGACGGGAGAATTCAAAAAACTTAACAGGAAACGGTTGCAGTTGCAGTTGCAGATGGGGTACTGTTCTCAAAAATGAAAATGAACAGTACCATGCTAATTAAATTAAGATGGGGCTTTCTTATATCCTTAGCTAAAGAAGAGAATTAATGTATAAGAAGGACTGTGTCGTTTTGTTGTTTTAAAAAGAAAGGCAAAGGCAACAACAGAAATGTAACCCGGCCAAAATTCTTTTCGTGGCAGGATTTTCTGTTTTCACACTAGATATTCAAATGAAAATATCTTGAGCTTATGATATCAAAATCAGGCGATTCAAAAACCCAAATTCATCTACACCTACAATACTACAACTTTCATGAAGGATTCAAAGTTAGATAAAATCATTTAGAAGAATAGAATCTGACCGCAATCTGGTTGGTCCAAATGGGTCTCCTAATCTGATTCGGAGACTGACAATGTTGAGCATCCTGATATGACTGAGAGTTTGGTCTAAGAATAGCGGGCAAACAAATTACGACAGCAGCAGAATCAATCTTTAGTGTGAAAACTCGGGCTGGAATCTTTCTCGCGGCAGGATTCTGTGCTTTCACACTATATTTTCAAACAGGAATATTTTGAGCTTCTGATATCGAAATCATGCGATTCAAAAACCCATATTAATCTATATGTACAGAACTACAACTTTTATAAGGGATTCAAATTTAGATAAAATCGTTTTGAAAGACAGAATTCGGACGCAATCTGGTTGGTCGAAATGGGTCTCTTGATCCCACTCAGAAATTGACAATGCCGAGCATCCCAATATGACTAAGAGTCTGACCTAAAAAAAGTGGGCCCTAGGACCCACTAAAGGTGCATATCAATTTTTTTACATGTCATGAGTGAAATAATATAGCTGAGATGATCGCATATTACAACAAACCAAGTCAGAATCAAGGTCGAAGTTGAAACAGAGTTGGTTTACAACAGAATTGTGACAACAACAGAATTAGTTTCCAGCACAAATTCTTAGGGATTTTTCTAACCTTAAAGACCAGATAAAGAAGGAATGAATTTAGCATTATAAAGACTCCTAATTAACCTAATATTCCTGACAATTTTGGCAGCAAAGGGGAAGGATAAAGAGAGCAGAAGACGGCTGAAACAGGGTTCGAAAAACATTTCTTTCTTCTCTGCTTTTGTCAATTTCCCATCAACCCTAAACTAAATTCCTGCCTTCGATTCAAAAGGGATATGGACCATCTCCATTAGTTGGTGGGGCCCAAAAATGAGTAACAACAGAGATTATGAATTTATACATAAAACATATTTCTGAAATTAAAAAGGTAGTTCTTTTGCTGACGTTAGAACGACTAGGTTTTACCCGATAAGATAAGGATCTCCTTACCGAGGAGGACTTTTCTTAAACCGTAGACAGACCAACAATTAGAAATACGATGAAGCCTTAGCTTATATCAGACAATAAAACAATGTAGCTTACCTTAGGTAAGGCGTAGTTGGGGTGGTAATACCTTCCCTTTACGCAACTAATCCTAGTATCCGATCTCTAAGACCAGTTAGGGTTTCTAGTAACCAAAAATTAGGCAACGACTCTCGTTCCATTTTTCCACTAATAAAAGACAGAATTCCTTGTCTTTCTATATTTGTCAGATAGATACCATATACATACTTGAGGGTGAACGATCGTCGCGACGCCGTACACGTGCGACGCAAGGTTCATTGTAATTTCTATGGAAATTTCAGCAGAGTCTCCCTATATTGGGAAATCTCAAGTTATTGACAAATAACTTGTACACTTCTATTAATCATTATCTATTCAGGACCCAATTGCCCTGGGTTTTAATCCTTATTAATATTTATCGCTACAACCACAATCTCTCAAATATCTATATTTTAAGAATGTGTAAATAAGAAGAACAAACATACATGAGAAGTATGAATACATGATAGTATAAATTGCATTCATAAATTCAATTTAAAAGATATTATTACAATCCAAGTCATAATAGTTTCTTGAGATACAAAATACACCAGCACTTGTTTAGCTCTAAATGACAAAAAAGATAGAGAATCTAAAATATTACTCATGTCATGAATATGATGGACCTGAAACAAACATAACATTAAAAAAATAATTATGATAAAAAGCAATACAAACATTAGTAATCAAACAATATATATTCAAGGCTACATGCTATCATATTCTTTACAATTTTTCATCTAATTCCATTTTTAATACTTCTGGTTTTATCCCTTCTAGATTCAATAACATTTTCCTTTCCACCCCTAAATTTTCTGACCAATATCATATGTTAATGTTGAAGGACAATTCCTTCAAAAATGCTAATACCAATTTGTTGATACCATCAACTATCCTCCACAGGATTACTAATGAAACCTCTTCTTCCCAAAACCTAAAAATATGTAATTCTTTTTTTGTTTATGGCCGAAAATCCTAAATTTATTTTGAGCATCTTTTTAAAGAAAATTTAAAACACTTTTTCATTGTTTAAAAAATATATTGCATTAGATTTGACAACAAGTTCATAAAATTCCAACAAATTTTGACTTATCTTTAAAAAATATTTTAAATTTTTTTGGCAAGAACATATTATTTACTTATAATATAAAGATAAAAAATACCATTAGGGGGTTATTATCCAAAATATTATTTGGGTAATAATATTATTTACTTTTAATAAAGGAAAAAAAAAATCCTAAAAGGGGTTAATATTCCAAATATTATTAGGGATACTAATTGTATTACTCACTTTAATATAAGGATAAGAAACCTGTATAAGGTTAATATCCAAAATATTATTATGAATAATACAACTCATTTACTTCTAATATAAAGATAAAATCCAGAAGGAATTTTATCTGAAATATTATTAGAAATGATGCGACAACCAAAAAACAGAGTTTTAGTTTTCCCTTGAAAAAAGCCTCAACAATAATTGAGCATATTTCACCTTGTCAGACGAAGTTATTGACTTAAAAAATTAGAATTTATTCATCAAAGCAGACCCGTCATAGTAAGTCAGTAGAGATAGACTTCATCAGACCATAGCAAACAAATAAAAAATGATGCACCTTACCTCAGCTAAGGCATATTAGGAGTGTTAATATCTTTTCTTTAAACAACCAGTCCCTTACCTAGAATCTCTTAAAATAAACTAGTTAGGTTTCCTAATAGTTATAATACTAGGTGGCGACTTCCCAACCAAACCAAAGACCATTCCAATAGACACTGCCTGAGAATTGTTGTCGTGACATTGCTCTCGTGAGGAGGGTACGTCAATAATAGTGATCAAATCTAGTAAAAATCAAACATTTTTCAGCAATCAAGTTCATGCCATTGATCAATGTAGCTAAAATGCGAGCAATAATCACATATTTGTCAACCTATAACACAAAAAATATAATCCTATTTCTTGAATCAATGTAAAACATCGAGCCACAAAATAATCATGCTCGTAATAGAATCGAATCCAAAACCAATCCAAATTATATTCCAAAATGTAAATGCATTACTGTTTCAAAACATTAATCAGGCTACATTATAAGAGCTTATGCGATCAAAGGAACCAAAGATGTCAAGGTCAGAGATGATGAAGCAGGTGAGCTTGAGATGGTTTATTTCTTGTGTTTGGTAATGATAATTAGGTAGTAGATGGTAACAATATTTTTCTCGACTAATGACTGGAATACTACTGACTAGTTATTTGTTGATATATAAACTATAATTTAGAAGGGAGTCATCTCCTGTCCCGATCTACAAAACAAGACCAACAGATCCTACCAGTAATCTACTTAAGTGATTACGAGTTCAAATCTCCTCATCTCTTTTTTATTTGATAAAAAATAACACAGAAAGTAGTATGGATCTATACAAGTGTTAAGCCCAAAGAATTTTCATTTTAGGGGATGTATTAGAGAGTAATATAAAATTATTCTTGAACCTCATCTAACATCTTAACCTTTTGGGTTGAGATTCTTCTTTATACTCACTAAAATCATTGTTGCAGCAGCATCCCCTTCCATGGCAGCAACAACCCCTTCCACGCCATCAGCAGCAGCTTGTAGCAGACCTCTCCAACAGCAACAACTTCTTTGAAACTACAACAGCAACTTCTTTCAAGCCATTAACCTCATCACCACCATATTACCACCCCTATCTAAGACCCTAGACTCCGACCTTCATAAAAAGATCACCTTTCACCTACTAACACCAATCCAAACCATGTTTTGAATCTGTGAAGATATACTTTGCAAGATTTCCTTGCTAGCTTCAGTATCAACCCCTAAGAAGATCCTTCATTAAATTTGGAGAGGTTAAGGACTTGTTCATTTCTCGCAAAAGGAACCGAGTGGGAGAAGGTTTGTGTACATCAAAAAATGTCGATTTTAATAAATTTTAGATATTGGTTAAAATTGATTAATTGACCAGTCACATTTGAGAAATAAAAAATTAGTGGCGACTCATATTCTTTATTTCGAACCTATTTTTGTCAGATGCCCTTTCTTATCTGCAAATTATTATAAAATGGAAAGAATTTCATATTGAAATTAACTATTATCACTTTCTAGGACAATATATAAATAAGACCTAAAAACCCACTAAAATATGCAAAAAAAAATAGCATGTACTGACATTTGGTTCCAAACATTTAGATGATATCAACCAATGATAATAGCAACCAGATGATTTTCTGGTGACAAGATCAAGCAACAAACAAAGTATAAATATGGAGACGCCATGAAAACTAAGGAAAAGCCAAAGCTAAAAAACTTCTTATTTATTTTAGTTTTATTTATGCCCAACAGATGATAGTAGGCAATCGAACTCCTTCATACAGAATTGCGGCAGATAATATTACTGATCAATATCATTCTGACACCATTTTAGGTGCTCTCTATGCATCTGGTTCAAACATCACAAGAAGAGGGTCGACATTGGGAGCCAAGTGCTTGTCACTGTTGACGCCAACTGGGACGCAATAGAAGGGTTCGGACATTGGACAAAAAGAAAGCTGATAAAAACTATTATCACTTTCATACTTGGTGATCTTAAACCAATTCAATCAATCAACACCTCTTGTGGTCACAACATTTTATAGATTATGAACTTACATGTAAATCATATCCCTAATATCCGATGAAAAGGAAAAAAATTTAAAACTTCTTTAACACATCAAAACCACGAAGCAGCTTACCTCAGGTAAAGGGCGCTAGGAGTGTTAATACCTTCTCTAGCCACAACCAGTCCTTACCCGTGAATTTCTGACAAGACCAGTACATTCGGGTTTCCTAGTAACCTTCAATCAAATACTAGGTGGCGACTCCCAAGAACCAATCAAACAAAAATAGCCATCAACACTGCACGGAGACGTGCGACAAGGATCATAATGAATAAGTTTTTTTCCAGAAAAAGTTTAAGATTCAATTTAAAAAACCCTAATATATACTCTCCAAGTTGAATCATAAGCTGTAATTGATTGAAGGGCATACATAATCTGTAGCCATCTCTTCTATATATATAACTAGGGCAACATACAATAGTTACTGTGTAGCGTATTGCACAGGATAAATATATACAGGAAAATACAATATTTCCTATATTACATCACATTCCATAATACACCCCCTCAAGCTGAAGGTGAGGAAACCACATGAAGCTTGGACCGTAAAGAAGCAAAAGCAGAGTGGGGAAACGGTTTAGTAAGAACATTAGCTAATTGGTCTTTGGAAGGTATAAAGCGAATCTGTATCTCCTTTTTAGCCACTCGATCAGGAACGAAGTGATAATCAACCTCAACATGTTTTGTGCGTGCATGGAAGACAGGATTAACAAACAAATATGTAGCACCCAAATTGTCACACCAAATGGTGGTAGCAGAACTAAGAGAAAAACACAAATCTGTTAGAAGGTAACGAAGCCAAAGAACCTCAGCCGTACCATCAGCTAATGCCTTATATTCTGCTTTTGTGGAAGAGCGAGCAATAGTGCGTTGCTTGCCAGATTTCCATGAAATGGGAGTAGTGCTGTAAAAAACAATGTAACCACCCGTAGGCTTCTGATCATTGATGCTTTCCGCCCAATCAGCATCAGTAAAACCATGAAGGGATAATGAGGAACCACGAGTAAGATGAAGACTAAAGGAGGACATACCCTTTATGTATCATAGTATACGTTTGACAGCCGCCTAGTGACTCTCAGTAGGGGCATGCATAAACTGACATACCTTATTGACAGCATAACATATGTCAGGTCTGGTAAATGTGAGATATTTAAGGGCACCAATAATTTGTCAAAAATGAGTGGAGTTTGAGAATGGCTCACTAGGCAGGAGTCCATTCTTAGAGGCAGAAACCAGTGTATCAACAGGCTTACAGGTGGACATACCAGCACGACTCGGAATGTCAAGAGCATATTTGTGTTGAGTAAGCATGAGACCCATGCTGGTAGGAGTAACCTCAATCCCTAAGAAATAGTGAGCAGAACCCAGATCTCGAAGTTTGAATTCTGAACTGAGCAGGGTAATAAGGCTTTGAAGCAAACTGGAGTTACTACCAGTGAGCAGAATGTCATCCATATAGACAAGCAAATAACAGATATCATTATTCACTTTCAGAATAAATAAGGAAGTATCAACCTTTGAAGTGCGAAAGCCAACCGATAAAAGAAAGTCACTCAGTCATTTGTACCAAGCCTGCGAGGCTTGTTTTAAACCATACATATACTTGTGAAGGTGACACACATGAGTTGGCAGAGCAGGGTCGACAAATCCCGTGGGTTGCTGCATATAGACAACCTCCTGTAGTGAACCATTGAGAAATGCATTGTGAACATCAAGTTGGTGAATCTGCCAACAATTAGAGACGGCAATGGCCAGGACTAGGTGGACAGTGGTCGGTTTGATAACCGGGCTAAGGTTTCTAAGTAGTCAATACCTTCTTGTTGAGAGAAGCCTCGCGCAACCAAGCGCGCTTTGTAGCGTTCAACAGTGCCATCAACTCGACTCTTAATTTTGTAAACCCATCGACTACCAACAACATTTATAGAAGGGTCATGTGGAACCAAGGACCAAGTGTCGTTAGCATGTAAAGTAATAATCTCAGATTCCATAGCAGAATGCCAACATAGAAAACGGTTCATGAGCAGAGGAATAACTTACCCATAAGTTGGGAGGCAGTGAAGATGCAGACACTGAGCTCACATTAACAGACTTGTGCTGGTGGGGACGAAGCACCATGGGATGCTGTCGAGAAGCAACTGCAGTAGGAGAGTCAGGAGACCTGATGGGCGGTGATTACTGTGGAATGAAGTAGCTGGAAAGATCAATACAGAGATCTAGGCCCGATGGTGACTCTGCAGGGACTTGGGAAGAAGAGGCAGGAACCTGTGAGGGAGATACCGTTGGCGTAGCAGAAGAGGGAGATGCAGTAGCTGTGATGTATGCAACAACAGAACCTGAACCTGCAAAATGATCAAGAGACATGGTTGCAGATGGTGGTAAGGGGACCGAGGTGTGTGGGGAAAGGATTGTTGTTTGTGGTGGGTTGGATGATGGGAAAGATGTTAAGGCAGGAAGGTAGGAGATAGGGGTCGGCTGTGGGTTAGAATTGGTTGTGGCAGGAACATGAGTAGACTCAATAAATGGAAAGGATTTTTCATGGAAACGGACATGACGAGAGATGTATATATGATCAGAAGACAAATCAAGACAACGGTAACCTAGATGGCATGAACTATATCCTAGAAACACACAAGGAGTAGAGTGATAGTCTAACTTATGAGCATTATATGGTTGGAGAAACAGAAAGCAGAGACATCCAAAAGTACACAGGAAACCATAGTCAGGTGGTTGATGAAACAGAGTTTCAAATGGAGATTTGTTTCGTAAGACCGATGTCGGCATACGATTAATAAGATAAACAGAGGTTTCAAATGCATAATTCTAGAATTTTAGAGGTGCTTTATAGTGACCAATCAGAGTAAGACCAGTTTCAACAATATGACAGTGACGGCGCTCAACAATACCATTTTACTCATGTGTATGTGGACATATACCAACAGTTTTGAAGAAAGAATTTAATTTATGATATTCACCACCTCAGTCAGTTTGTACTGATTTGATTTTGCAAGAGAATTGTCGTTCAACCAGAACTTGAAATTGATGAAACGCATTAAATACATCAGATTTGGCACTAAGAGGATAAACCAAATAAATTTTGTGTGCGCATCAACAAAAATCACAAAATAGCGGAAACCATCAGAAGATAAAATAGGAGTAGGGCCCCAAACATCACTAAAAACGAGTTCAAGAGGAGCAGATGTTTTGTGACCTGTAGGTCCTAATGACAGACGCGATGATTTTCCTAACGGACATGCTGGACACTGAAAATTTAAAGGACGAGACGTATAAGTGACCTTTTTTATTTGATGCTAAGAAACTTAGAACCCGGGAGCTTGAGTGACCAAGTTGACGATGCCAAATATCAGCAGAGGTGGATAAACTAGCAGACAAAAAAGTTTGGGGCATAGACGTGGCAGAATTTTCTGAAAGGACATAAAGGCCATCCTTACTCTGACCAGAAAGCAAAACCTCCTTGGTGATGAGATCCTTAACATAGAAAACAGAAGAGTGAAATTCAAAGAAGACCCAGTTTTCACGGCAGAATTGTTTAACAGATAAGAGTCTTTTTTTAATTTTTGGAACATGCAAGACATTAGACAACATAAAAACTCGTTTAGGAGTACGTAAAATTTTATAAGCTGTATTAGATATGACAAGTCCCTTACCATCACCAACATGTAATTGATCATTACCGAGATAAGGTTTTGCGTGGGTCATACAAGTAATATCTGGAGTAACATGTTGATTAGCACTGGTGTCAGGAAACCAAGTGGCAGAATTTTCTATGGACGCGTCACTAAATGAGAAGTTGGCAGAGGCGTGATTACCATGTTGCACAAGTTGGGAGCATTATTGTGCGGAGTGCCCAGATATATTGCAAAGTTGGCACTTAATCTATCGCTGCCACTGACTAGCATTACTGGTTCTGCTTTGCTGCCAATCTGGACGATTCTGCTGCCAATGCCCACGCTGTTGCTGCTGGAAGCTGCTGCTGTGACCTCTGATAGACGGAGCACCATACTGAGTTGGAGAGCGCATATTCCTCCACCCATTGCGTCTATCTCTACCCATTGCGTCTATCTCTACCCCGTTGAAAGGATGAACTGCTGCCATTAAAACCAGAAAAAGAACGTTGGGCAGCGAAGGCAGAGGGGGATTGCACATGTGTTGGTAGTAACGGTGCAGCCATAGGAAAAGGATGAAGGGAGCTCCTATGTAAAAACTCATGAGTAGATAAATGACTATGCAACTCAGAATATGGTAGAGGATCAGATTTTGTAGATAGACTAGTAACCAAGTCATGAAATTCATTGCAAAGGCCCCTAAACACATATAGGTTGAAGTCGGTGAAGGAGATGGGACGTCCTGCGGCAGCTAGCTCATCAAATAATCCTTTAGCCTTCTGCAGATAGGCGGTGACGGTATCATCACCTTGATGAAGGTTGTTACGATGTCGCGGTCGCACAAATTAATTACCCTAGCTTCAAACACAAAACACAAGATAGTATAGAGCAAGCAAGGGGTCGATCCCACGAGGAAGTTCAAGTCAGATTTTTATGCTAGATGATATGCAATTTGGGGGGGTTTGGACGTTATCTAGGCTAAAGCAAAAGAAAACAGAAAACTATCAAACGAAATTTAATAAAATCAAAAAATTATCAAGAGAACAAACCTTGGTCACAAGCACACATCCACCTACAGAAATCAGAACTGATCATGGAAACGAAACATCAATTTATATTTTGAATATTTATCTCTTCTTAACATTGGTTAATTAACGGATCCGCCATATAACTAACCCTAACCATTAAACAACCACAGTGTCCGCACTAGTAATTTAATTTAATGGCAGCCTTAAGAACTAGATAAGTTGATTAATCAAGAAAAATAACTGACCGCGGTCTATGTTTGATTTGATTGAATGTTCTCCCTAAGATTAATAACGTAGATCCGCCACAATTATTAAACTCAGTTGCTTCACAAGTTTATATACCACAACTCCGGTTTTGATATCAAACTTAGCAATA
>Ga0325410_1002107_pt1 | contig 22204 bp, 11 predicted proteins | sample PopdelMetagenome_16_FD_206182 | JGI IMG/M metagenome (GOLD analysis project Ga0325410, IMG submission 206182) | Populus deltoides microbial communities from Bellville, Georgia, United States - Xylem-PdIQD-R3 | ecosystem: Host-associated > Plants > Phyllosphere > Stem > Wood/Secondary xylem...
AAGACCTTTGAGTTTCTTTCAAATTGTTTGTGTTCTCATGGACAAATATGTATGAAGATCCAGCTAAAAGTCATGATAATATTGAACACAATTCCCTCACTTTTAACTACCAATCCTCACCTGTCAAGACTTCCCCTTCATCTGCATCATTGCTTCCATCCTCTCACTTACAAGGACCATAAGCCTTGCTACAACCAAGATAATATATGAAGTTAACCAAAAACTCAAACCAGCAAGGAGCCAATGATTGCATTCATAATGCCCCTTGTTGTTGCTTGCAAGCCAACTTTCCTGATCTTCTCCCTTGATGCATGAAGTTGCGGACAATAGTTACTATCAAGCTCGCTACCAATTTTGCGGCAGACAGTCCCATCTCAAACAGATTGGAGGCTACACCAGACATGCTTTTAGGCAACTCAGTATAGAAGAACTCGTTCTGAACAGGAAACTCATTTATGAAAAAAATTTAGCAACAACCACATTGCTGACATGTGTAGCACGGCAATATTAGGGTCGTCTGAAAATCCTTCCTTTGATTGCGGTTTTTTGCCAGACACTCTCTATAATTTCCAATGCTGCCATGCATGGCAGTAGAAGACGATAGAATGCCAATTCCTATTCTTTGTTTTAAGCTGAGACGAATTGGCTTTCTCCTCATTTTTTATGCTAGAGGGATGAGAAAATATATAACTGAAATGAAGTCGATCGGTCCACAGTTGATGCCTGGAGTGCTATAAAAGAGTGTTGAAGTACATTTGTAGACATCAAGACTCCTGTTGACCATATTGGGATTACCTTGATTAGCGCTTTAAGTTCTTCTGCTGCTTCATATACTGCACAAATTAAGATTCCATGGATCTGAAGCTCTTCCATCTGGGGTCAAGTTTTCTTCGTTTTGAATAACGCAAGCTTTATTTAGAAACATAAGACAGAACAATGACCTTTTGGGAGTCCTCTTAAAATCCTTGGTTTGATACCTCTCGTCTTTGGCTTGGGATGATGATTTGATACTTGTATTTCTAAAGGAGGCCACCAAAACTCGAGCAAATTCAGCTAGCCAGCTTGCCTTAGCCTCTGACTTGACGTAAATGGGAGAAGCCAAGAAGAATGAAGGAGTTGACAAGATCACAAGCACCACAGGAATGCCAAAACCCACCTTCCTTTATTCTCTTACAATTCTATATTTCTGAAATTAAAACAATATTTTGGATTTCAATCTCTTTTTGAAATAGAATTGTAAGTTCATGGATTCCTTTTTTTTTAAAAAAAAAAACTTCGTTAAATATTTTACGGTCCGTTGTTTAGCCATTGGAATAACAAAACACTAATTTATTTGCTCCTTACAAAAAAAATTATGTGGGGACGAGCTATTACTTTTACACAAGGAACTTCCATTGATAAACTTCGACGCAGACAATATACACAACGTGCCATTGAAAGTTTTAAATGTATGTATTTGATTGTTTGTTTTGGTTGAAGGAATTCGTCGAGAATTTAAACCTAATTTTCAAAAATTTTTTTGGAGAAAAATGATCCTTGCAATTACTGAATAATTCATACAGAAAACAGGCATTATATCTTTGATAAATTCTGCGTTATTTAAGAATACCAGAAAGCCAGAGCATCAAGAATCAATAAATAGTCCATAACTTACCCTGCCACCCCCATCAATATTGGAGATTTCCCTGACCCTTTGCCTGAAAATGCTTAATATATTGACGAAATTAAAGGTGAAAAAAAAATAATTAAAAAACTAATTAGACCGAGAAAATAAAAAAATAATCAAAAAAAATAAATCGTAAAAAAAACCAATTAAATCAAACCGTATAAAAAATGATCACCCGTAGACGACATCTTAAATCAAAGTTTATAATATTAGCTTTCAATTGATCTAAGTAAAAACATTTTGCAAAACATGTGTTAAGAAACTGTAATTCACAGTTTTTCATTAAAGGTTTTTCTCATGTTTTCTCTTTTTAATTAAACTTGGTATGGTGTTTTAACATTTATCTTTTATATTTAGATACGTGGTAAAAGAGATTCATTTAGTATCATAGAGAAAAAGCACACAAATATATATAATTAATAAAAAAGAAACATGTTAATAATTTTTTCCAAAAATTGTGTGCACACAAAAAAATCAAAATAAGTAGTACAATTATAAAAATACTATAAAGAAAACACACATAAAAACGTAAAATATTAAATTTCAATTCATTGAACTTAAAAAATCAATTTATCATATTTATGAATAAAAATACACTCAAAACACAATAACGAGTCAAAGAATTTCTAAAAAAAAAAGAATCAAAATAAATAATAAAATTATAGAACCACCATAAAAGGAAGCACACATAAAAACATTAGATTTAAATTCAATGATCCAAGAAAATAATTTAGTTAGTATATCTATTGTAGAAAAATATTCATGCATCCCAACAAAAATAATAATTATAAATGATGAAATACAGATATAGCACATAAAAAATCAATATATAGAACCATAAATATGCTTCAAATAACCCAATCTAAAAAATTAATACAATGAAAACTAAGTGAGTAAAAATGTTAAAGAAATTTTTAAATATGAAATTAATCTTAATATGTATTAAGAGTTCTTCAACCTTTTCTCTCTGTACATTACGTTTTCAATATCTAAATTTCACTTCTTAAATTAGAAAAAACTTAAAGGTTCTAAATAATAATTGATTTATATATGGTATTCTTTTTTTTTTTAACGTTGGATGATAAGACCAATAATTTATTATTATATTCACAAAATATTTCAATATTTAATGATATAAAAGTATGTGTGTTAGTTTTTTTTTTTAATTGATATATTTAAGTATATGAAAAGAAAAATTTAGCAACATCTCTTGAAGAAAAATTTAACACAAGAAATATTAATGATATAAAAGCACTTGAAAACCTAACATTTAATTCATAAAAACATATGTATAATTCAATGTCTTAAACAAATCTGTTTTTAAAATTGCTTTTTACATAAAAAAATATTAAATTAATTTTATTAGAAGTTCATGTATAGTTTTGATATCCTAATATAAAAAATTATAAAGAAATATTATTTTAATTTATTTTTAATAAAAAGACATTCATTACAATAACAAACACTAACACAAATAAATTAGATATGATCAACTCAACATGCTAATCATAATCATAAATAAATTAACATTGATGTTATTGAAGCCGAGATCCCAACAATGCAAGGGCAACGAGTTCAGTCCTAAAAATTATCTTTTAATCTTTAAAAAAAGAGAATGGGGTTGGCACTTGGGAGTTGGGGCTCGGGGTTGGTCGCGTGTTTTTAAGTCGTCGATCGAGTTGTCAGTTACACAGCAACCGACATGTCATTTTGTCATTCTTATCCAATTTCATTTTCCACGTTTTCGAAAATAACAAAAAAAACAAAAAACAAAAATAAAACAACGTTCACCAATTACCCTCCCCCACCTTCCTCTTCCTCTTCCTCATCGCGACCCTCTCTCTCATTTTCTCTCGTTTTCTGTTAGCTTTGTCGCCTCCTCTCCTATCGTCTCTTATCAGCTCTCTCCAGCAAATAAGTTTCTGCGTTTGATGCTTGAGAATGGAGAGAATTATAGGAGAGAAGTATAAATTAGGTCGCAAAATCGGAAGCGGATCCTTCGGTGAAATCTTTCTCGGTACTACTTTTTCTTTATTCTCTCCAATTATTTACCCTAACTATTTACTCTACGATTGATTGATTTTCGTTTTTTTTATCAGCTACTCACATTCACTCTGGTGAGATCGTTGCTGTCAAAATTGTAAGTCTCGATTTTTTTTTAATTTTGATTTTTGATCTTGATTTTTTTTTAATTATTAAGCTTTAATTGTAATCAATTTGTAGGAAAATAGGAGCACGAAGCATCCGCAATTACTCTACGAAGCCAAACTGTATAAGATTCTTGGCGGAGGAAGTAAGTATTTTTCAGAAATTTTGTATGAGGAAATCTTGACTGTTGATTTTATTTTTTTTATTTATTTTAGGTAATTTAATTTGTGGAAATTGTGTTGTACAGGTGGTATCGCGAATATAAAATGGTGTGGAGTTGATGGAGAAGATAATGTGTTAGTAATTGATTTGTTAGGACCGAGTCTCGAGGACTTGTTTGTGTACTGTGGGAGGAAGTTTTCGCTTAAAACAGTCTTAATGTTGGCTGATCAGATGGTAATGATCAATGATAAGATTCAGTTTTATAGTATTTGAATGCATTTCTCGGGTTTGGATGGTGAGTTTTGATTGTTGGTTGTTTGTTTTTTCTTAATGGAGATTGCGAGGATTGAATACATGCATGTGAAGGGGTTTTTGCATAGGGATATTAAACCGGATAATTTCCTCATGGGTCTCGGAAGGAAAGCTAGTCAGGTAATTGTTTGCTCTCTCTTTTTTGTGCATTTTGCGTTAAGTGCACTGCTTATATGTGGATGATTATTGGGTTTTTTTGTTAGTTAATAAATTTCCCTTAATTTTGTTGCGCGTGCCAGGTCTATGTCATTGATTTTGGACTGGCGAAAAGATATAGGGATCCAACAACACACCAACATATTACTTACAGGTAGTTATTCTTATAACCAAGCTCATGTTTGATTTCTAGTGGGTTTTGAACATCTCTTCTCTTAAGTGTCAATGTGAGAATGAAAATGGTAATGCAGTTTTCATGTGAGAAAGAGGGTTGAATTATTTATGATTTTTGAAACTTTGTAGTTTAGCTATGGACTTAGCTTCTGTTGTCAGGTTTAATGGTTACAAGTGTGGTATTTGCTAGATAACATTCAAAAGTGGTAGTCAGGACATTGCGTTTCTCATTCATAAAGTTTATATTAGCTATTCATCAAATTTAGTTGGAAAAGGCTTGGTTTTGCGTAGTCGAGTTAGGCCTCTTATCTTCAGGGTTTTATTTTAAGATGATGTTACTGTCTTGTTGTTATTCCGGAGGTGTCTTTTATTTTGTTTAGCATCAAGATATGTGCCTTTGTTGACGATGTGCATGCATCTACGTGTTCCTTTTCTCAGCGCCTTTGTTTTTGCACATCATGCAAACCCCCCTCCCCTGAATCTTCATTTATCTACCATGATTGACTAAGGCTCCTTTTTCTCCTCCCTTTCCCCCCCTCAAAAAGAGAGAACAAAAACTTAACAGGAACTGCTAGGTATGCAAGTTGCAATACTCATCTAGGAATTGGTAAGTCAAAGATGTTTTGCTAGTGTGTTTGACATATCAAATGAACCATTTGTTCCATACTCATCTTTTATTTTCTACTCAGAGCAAAGCCGTCGGGATGATTTGGAGTCTATTGGCTACGTTCTTTTATACTTTTTGAGAGGAAGGTATGCTACTATGTGATCATTTTTGGAGGCTGTGATGTTTTAACAGGATATGATTAGTTGGTCTTTGATTTTATGATAATTGGTTTCTGTGTTTAGCCTTCCTTGGCAGGGTCTGAAAGCAGCAACAAAGAAGCAAAAGTATGATAAAATATGCGAGAAGAAGTTATCAACTCCAATTGAGGTATGTGGTCAAATGCAATTAATCAACTTGGAATTTGTATCCTGGATTTAGAGGGAGGTATTTGCCTTTTCCCCCTATGATAATAAGACTGGCCCCTCAGAAGGAGACCTTTTTCTCAAATGTTTTCATCAAATCCTATTTCTTGTCATATATCACATGCACACTCATCTGAAACCCAAAAAATATATTAGCAACCTGAAATTCATGGAATTACCAACTTCTCTAAAAAATTAAGACTCCATAATCCATGTTATCTATTTGAAAGAAGCCAACCTCCTTGCATTTCCCCTGAATCAAGATATCCCAACATGGTTCCTTCTCCCTTAACATATATAGAGATTCATCTTCTTAAAAAGTCTGGGAAACCTACTAAATGCTTCGATAGCTCATTTGTCATGGGAAAGAAGAAAAAGAGCTTCGAGAGTTGTGGTTTTGAAAATTGAATTCTGATACTGTTTTGGTTCCTTTTAATAGTTTGAATATCTACCTTCTATCTTTAATAGTCTGTTGATATCACATTTTCTTTTCTCTGGAGGTGCTATGCAAGTCGCATCCTGTGGAGTTTGCTTCTTACTTCCATTATTGCCACTCATTAACTTTTGACCAACGGCCTGATTATGGATTTCTGAAGCGCCTCTTTCGTGACTTGTTTACTCGGGAAGGTAATTGTTTAATTAAATTGTGAGGAATTCTTTTTAATTTTGGTTTGGAGGGGGGATGATAGGGAAATTATGTTTGTTGGTCATTGAGGACTGCGAATCCTGGAAACTGATAACTGAACAATTGTTGGTCCATTACTTGAGTAGTCCATTTTGTTTTAGAGTCACATCCATGTGGGCCATCGGAGTTGACAGTTATATTCTATGGCTTCATCTACTTTTTTTCCCATTTCTGGCAGGATTTGAGTTTGATTTTGTTTTTGACTGGACCATCCTGAAGTACAAGCAGACACAGAGGCCAAAGCCACAACCTCAATCATCTGTTAGTTATTCGAATCTTCTCTTTTTAAAATATTTATAATGAGTCATACAAAGACCTTTATTCTTGAGATTGTAATTCATTTTCTTTTTTTGTGGTTATTTTTCTATTTAATTTTTTTGAATTGGTCCAAAATTACCACCAAATCATTCTGTAAACTAATCCACTCTGCTTCTGGAGTGTTTTATTAATCTTCTTTTGATTTTTTCTTTTATGTGTGATTTTTCAGGACCTGCAGCCAAATTCTAGAGTGACAAGCAGTCGAGCAATGGCAATGGATCTCAATAAGGATAAAGGTTAAATCTCAAGGATTGCTATTCTGTTCTTGTTTAATTTTCCATCATATTTGAATCTTGTGGCTTCCTGTTTTTTTTGCGGTGAGAAAGAGGGCTTTGGCTTTTTGCAGGAGTTGTGGGGAGGATGTTGGTGGGATGTTAGACACCTTAATAAAATCAAACCAGTCCATTTTAAAGGAGCACATTAATGCTTAATTCACTTGCATGGGAATTGGTTGTAGGCATAAGCTTAAGCTTAAGCATAAAAATATAAAAGTAGAAATGAGGGTTTGAAATCTCAAAGTGAACTTCTCCTTGATAGGTTCTTTGTAGTTTATTTTAACAATCATGCCGGTCTCATTTTATGGCAACATTAACGTGTGATTTCTGGATTTAAAAGTTCATCTGCTGTACTGCAATGGCTTAGTAAATACTGAACAATGATACAATGACCTCAATTAGATTCTGAGAAATTTATAGTTAACCATTCTAACACCTAAGTAGAACTTTTTTAATCCTTTTTCTTCGTTCATGTTGAACTTATACTCAATCCATAGTGAATCTAGAAAACTTTTTTTATGTTTTTTAGTCCTTTTTTTATGTGGAGTCATTCCATTAGGCCTTTTTCTTATTGGATTCTCAACTGAAGATGCACCTGAGTGAATTAGGGACCAAGTTTTGTAGTGGACAGGGGATCATGGAGAGGGATGCCATGAAACTTATCTGCTTAGGATATGAAAGAGTTTGCTCTATTGGATTCTAGAAATTCATCTGTTGTTATATGGTATTTACAGAAAACATCATTTTTATATGTTCATTTTTTTCACTTTCAGGGGTCAATGGTGCCTCTTATTCTGCTGAGGTTGCTGATCACAGAGGATCAAATAAGGTTGCTCGTCCAGATACTCATATGCAGTTGGGGTCATCATTTACTCGGAATTTAACTGCTGATAATCCACTTGACAAACATGTGAGTCGTCTATTCTTGTGATCCATAGTATTTTCTTCTCTATGTTCTCTTCATATGTCTATATGTAGCTAGAATGCATAGCTGATATTGTACTTTGATGCAACTTATTCTATGTATTTGGTGACAGTTTTTTTCTTACTAGTTAGTGTCACTATAATCACTGTGCTGTAAATTTGGTGGAATTACAGCTATTTGAGATTTTGTTTCTGTAGAATATGAACAATGCATCAATGCCGTCAACTTCTTTTGTTCCGCCCAGTGCATCCAGAAGGGATTTTATGAAACTAGATGGGTCGACTGATGCTGTGAACATTGGCCGTGGGCTTGGGAACAGAGCTGGTGCTTCAAGCAGGTTGATGAGAATTTCTTCAGCGAAGTAATTGGTATGGCAACATCACTTTCAGAGATTATTCTGTATTTAATGCATCGTGATTGTGCTCTACTGTTTTTATTCATGGATATTTTCATGGCAATAATTTCTATGAAACAATGTACCATCTCTTCAACTGCTGATCTTTCCTTTATATTTACAGCTGTAATTTGGGGGACAGAATCCAGGATCGCAATGTCTCTGACATGAAGTTTGGATGGCTTGATCTCTTTGCATCAAGAATGTCAAGTTACTTAAATGTATTATTCACAAGGTGACTACAAGTAGACACATTGGATGGTGCTGGGCCCATCAAAGCTTGGTTTTATTGTTGTTTAAGATGGAAAAATGATTAAGTCTGTTTTTTGTTTGTTGTTCAATTGAGGATATGTAGATTGTTCTGTTTGATCCTCTATCCTTGGATCGTGTATGGGTGTTTTGACATGTACTTATTTCATTCATAATAAAGTACTTTCCATTATTAGTGCTTTATTTTTCAATCCAAACCTTGGTTTTTTACCTGGATCAATTTGAATCTAGGTACCTGCATTCTTCATAATCTGAAAGAAGTACCAAAATCTAGTGTTTCAGGTACTGTGTCATCTTGCCTGTTCTTGTGGAGCTTTCTCAGTTGCCATTATTTTTTTTTATCTTGTAATGAATTTATTTTTCAATCCAAACCTTGGTTTTTTACCTGGATCAATTTGAATCTAGGTACCTGCATTCTTCATAATCTGAAAGAAGTACCAAAATCTAGTGTTTCAGGTACTGTGTCATCTTGCCTGTTCTTGTGGAGCTTTCTCAGTTGCCATTATTTTTTTTTTTATCTTGTAATGAAGTTTTGGGAAACATTTTTCATGCTTAACTTTATATATTTCCATTTTCAGATTGCTATAGTTAAAGTTTTGTATGAAATTCGTTTATTGAGTGGAAAGAGCTATTGGAAGTATGGATGCAAATGAAGATGGTTTGTTAGATCTTTGAATTGGTGTGTGGATTCTGGAAAGCTTTGAATCCTAGACATTGAGGTAATTAACATCTTTACTCTTAATTTTGAACCAATCTAGATTACAATTCTTCTTGTTGCCATTCTAATTTGCCAGGGAAAGAAAGAATATGCTCTTTCACTCTTCTGTGTCAGATAATTTATGTTTCCAAAGTATTATTGTTGTCAAATAATAAGAATCAGTTGTGTATGCCTAGGTCTTGGGAAAAGTAGATATTTCAAACTGTCATCGAAGGCTGTGACAAAGAATACGACAAGTGGACTACAAGATGTATACGTGAGAAATTCCACAGGGATTATGGAAAAGAAGGGCTACTCATAATGCAATATTTTTAAAATTAGTAAAAGCTCTTCTTTTGTGGGGTTCATACCATGTTTCAACATTTAAATTCTATTTGTGATGTATGTTTCATTATGAGTCAACTTCTACAGAAATATGATATTCTACGACACTGACTCAGGGTTGAAGAATAAAGCTATGCAGACATGCACTATCTAGTGAGAGTTAAGCTACTACTACCAGACGAGGAGGCTGCTGATAGACTTGCAGGTAGTATATGCTTGCATTTAAATAAAGCTCTGGAGTGATAATAACCAGAGTATTCAATTTTTAGCTGAAGGCAAGTCACCTATTGCGTATAGAATATCCTGAGCGGTAACATGCTTTTATAAGCAGAAATGACCGATTTATTCTAGGTTATAGGATATTGATAATTTGCTTATTATTTGATATGCTTCACCAATAATCCCCATCATGGGTGCAAAACTTGCAAATTTATCTTTATAGGTTATGCTCGATCACTGTCGCAATTATTGCATGGAGCCTGTAGATCATTTTAGGCCTACAGGCTCCCGCTCCATGCCTGTAGATCATTTTAGGCCTACAGGCTCCCACTTGGTGCGGCGATACACAGCTAGATTTTTCTCTTAGTATGCATAGCGGAGTTACACTTTTTAGACTGTTATGAGTTGAAAGGGTAACATTTCACATTTGTTAAGGTTTTGTCTTCGGCGAAGCTTTCATCCATTGGGTTAAATAGGCACACCAACAGATTGTGTTCTTTTATCGGCATATTAATGTCTGGAGAGATTATCCCATCGTATAAGCCATGTATGGTTTCCTGGTACCGCTGCTAATGCATGCATTTTCTTTAGACCCACAGCACTGCATTCCTTGCAATAGCATCAATCACTTGCACTGCCATCAACATGCTACCTCACGATACCTCATCATAGTACGTTTTCTGCCACATCCACTGTTACTGATCTGTCACCTAGATTCGCCACCGTAACCATTTCTTACATACTGTTATGCATATATATCATGACAAAAAGGCCTTTCTTTTGCTGTTCCTTAAGGTCCACAATCCATGTTTGTTATTATTATCATGTCTGTTATTATTATTATTGCCTGAATGCATGCATTATGCAATAAAATGATGCGATTTTGAGGAAAATTTGACCTTTTGTTCATATAAAAGGAGACCCAATTGAAGAATGCCTAATACGTTTTGAAGATCCAACTGACAAAAGTTTTAGTTTGGTGACTACATGAAAGTTTCTAATTTGAGGTTTGCACAATCATCTTTTTTCTCCCTTCACCTTCATATTAAAACGTATAATGTGGGTTTAAACCATCAACATTGTTGGACAATATCGAGGTTGCTTTAAAATATATTTGGGAAAATGGCTCAATGTATTCTTATATTTCAAGAATTTTTTTAAATATTTTTTTTATGTATTTAATCGCATCCAATCTATTTTTTAAAATTTCATGTGCTTTAATATATCATTTTGTTAGATTTTTATCATAAAACTAACAAAATAATATCATGTGATCAAAATACTCATTAAAAAGAATTTAAAGGAGATGCTAGAATTTGTTTTTCAAAACTTGTCACTGAAATAATTTGCATGTGCAATTTATGAAAACTGATTATTAAATTTTAATTTATTGAATCTTAGTTTACTAACCCTATTTTTCAATTTTTTCTTCTCTCTCTTTTAACGAGGGGTATTTTGGATAAATATAAAACTCAAATTTGGTCATGTACAAATCGTTTATGTATTTTCATTAGTTTTACGGTGAAAAATCTAATAGGGTAAATTGGAGTAAAAATAATTTTTAAAATATAGATGAATGCAAAACAATTTTTAAGATAGATAAATGAAATGAAATATAAAATGATAAATTGAATACGATTTTTAAAATATAATTAAATATGCAGCCATTTCCCCAAAATATGCTATCCAAATTTGTGTTCGTGCACGATTACAAATATTATATAGGTTGTTAACTTGTTATCATAGCCTACCCGCACTGTTGCCTTTGTGGATTGCTAATTTGAGTATCAATCTTGAAAATCTGGGAGCTAGTGAATTGGTGAGGGTTGAAGGTAAGAGTTTGTTATGAATTATTTTTTTAAATGTCTTTTATTTGAAAATGTATTTTTTTATTTTTTAAAATATATTTTTAATATTAGCATAGCATTAGGATGATTTAAAAATTAAAAATAATAATTTAAAATTAAAAAAAAAACAAAATTTATAGAAATACTTTTCAACAACAATTACCCAAAAAAAAAACCCTAATCAAGCAGCTAGGAGTGTTAATCACCATATTTAGTTGTTGGTAATGGAGTGTGGGACCTTTAATGGGCTTAGACATGATGAGACTTAAAGCAAATGACGAAAAAGCAAATGCAGAGATACCGCTGGTCGGTCGGTATTTTCCTCTTCCCATACTGGTTTCGAGAAGAAAGTAGTGCCACAATTTGTGTTCTTTTGGAGTAAAAAAGGGAGTCAGACAGTACAACTCTAGGCAAAAAGTGGAAAAAATAAATACGATGGGTTAAAATAGAAAAGCATAAAAAAGTGCCCTACATTACTCTCTCAAATCATTCTCAAGGACTTTTCTTCCTCCTTTTTATTGGATAAATTGTAAATTAGCATAGTTATTTTTAAATTTCAGTAGAATAATACACTTCGAATTTTTTCAGATAAAATAGTATATTTTTGCATGTTGATACTGCCACGACATTTTAATGATATCAAATCAACCACAACATTTAAATTGATATCACCATTGAAAACTAGTTGATATCCTAGGATTAAAATCACAAAATAACTATTCTTTGTCTGAAGGAAGGTCATCATTTGTGCTCTCCACTTGCAGCCATGACTTAGCAATGGGATCCCGTGGTGGATCTTCGGATGGTGGGTCCATGAGAACCTTTTCTGAGCTTGTGGCGTCTTCACAGAGAGGGAGAAGAGGGAGGTGATCTTTTGACAGGGAACACTTTGGTGCTGGCTTTGGAAAAATAAGTGGATGTAGCAGTAGGTTATCGTATTCTCCCTCCTTAGATCTGCAAAACTGCGGAGCTTGCTCAAAGTTCTTGACAGAGAAATTTGTTTGGAGTAGGCAAAGAATTGGATGGTGGTGGTGATGTGATTGGATGATGTGGTGGAGGAACCTTTGGAGAGGCTGGTAGATTATCTTTTTTTTCTTCCTACTATCTCTGTGAATTATAATTCAAACAAAAGATAAATTTGCTCCTATACTCCAATTTCAATTCTATGCAATCATACTTGTACAATGAGTTAAGAGTGTTATATTCAAGTCTTAGGTGTGCATGTTTTACATGATGCTGAAGCGTTTCATGATGTACAGACAATTAGATAAGAAAGTTGTGCTATTCACAAATGATGCTTGCTGCATTTTCCTTCTACCAATTGCTTAGCAAGGCCCCATTTCTCTCTATACAGTGATAGTGATGATGGAGACAAAGGAGAACCTAAGTAATCATGAATCCCGCCTCTCAAGAAAAATCAAGCCTTTAGCTCTTTACGTATCAAAGCACAAAAGAGTGGAGATTAAAAGCAAGTAAGGTTTAAGCTGAGGACAAAGATGCACTATCTTTATTGAGGGCCCCTTTTCTTGTATCACAGAATGTGTGCCTCCATTTTTGTAACTCTAGAAGCCCATGTTTAAATATCCCACTGTTCCCCCTCTCTTCACCAGCTTGCTTCTTGCTTTTTTCTTCTTTAGCATGAGAAGTTGCACCAAAGACCAAACACTTGAGTTCCAACAAAGTGATATAGCACAGCTTAGAAGTAAGCTTTTTTTATGACTTCAAAGTTTGCTTCTTAGGAAAGACAAACATAAAAATTAAAAATCATACCGATCTCCAACCTTCAGGATCCAAGGATGCAGTAATCTTGGTGTTGATAACTGGTTTAGGGCAATTTTTCCTCCACACAGCTTGACTGCCTCTGCACTCTTGTAGACATCAATTGTGCCTATTGCAATCCGGTAGAGATATAAACATCCAGTTTTCACATATAACAACTCCGAATAAAAACCAGATGAGAAGACTAAAGATATGACATAATGATAACCGTGATAGGGAAGAATTATTTAAATGGAGTGAAACTAAATTATTGGAGTATATGCTGCTAGAGAAGGTAAGAACTCACCTGCGTGTGGCCATTGTCCTTGTTTTATTCTGTAATCCCATAGTTACATGTCAGTTCCAGACCTGCATTTTTATCTTCAGGGCCATAACCCATCATGGCTATGAGAAGGTAGAATAACAAGCAACTAATTAGAGTGGCATCTTATGCCTAGCAATATACTTGAGGAAAATGGGAAATGCTTCTATGTAGAAGAGCTTGTAACATCAAGGATTAAGAACAGGTTAGTAGAAAACTTGAATTTGGTGCATCTGAAGAAGCAATGCCACTGCTTTAATTTCAATGAACGAAGCAACTTCTTACAGCATTGATTACTTCTAACCTTCTTATAAAAGTCTATGGAGCGATCAAGATCACCTACACGAAGCATCACTTGGCATAGGGCCTCAGGAGTCAGGCCTCTTTCCAAGAGCTAAAACTTGTAGCCATTGGGTCTTCAACAAATGCGATTTTTGTAATTCCACCTTTAACCGGACCCGGTTCCCTAGTAACCTGTTAAGAAAGATACTCAACAATCGAATTCCGCAGCAAGCAAACACTTTAAGAAAGACTAACTTGCATCCACCACTGCAGTACCAAAATGTAAAAATCCATTTCCATTATCATACTTGTTATCTTCACGATCTGCAAGCATTACCAAATAATTTTTTTTTTTTTTGAAAAGACCAGAAGTTCATTCGAAACATCAATGGTGGATGCAGGAATATGCATAAAACAATACTACAGTACAGATCCAATTAATGAAAGAAAGATAATTACTCTCTATAAGTAAGTTCAAGAGTAGAGTCTTCAGGTCCATATCCAAGAAAAGCATTACTATATGTGTCCTCAGGTACATCACTTTTCCTTAACAACTTCATTCCTCGAAATTCAGTATAAAATCTGAATATCCCAAACATCCAATTAGCCACAGTTATTATATAGAACCTCACATTGCTACATTAACACAAGAACAAACTTTGCAATATTCAAAGGAGCTAAAGAGACATACTTTATAGCCTTGTCCAAGTCCCCAACATTATAGGCACCATGAAGCATGCGTTCTTCTCTTGTCATTCTCAACCCACTCTAGTACATTTTTCTCAGCAACCTCACTACTTCTTGCTGGTGCTAAGTTTCCACTTAAGAACTGTACATTGTGGGATATCTGTAGAAAAACCCAAAATACTTAATGTCAGTTTAAGCATCGCTAATTACTACATTTAGTAGTAAGAGATAAAGGGAAGTAAAGGGTTCTTGCTTACCAGTTCCAAGCTGAAAGAGAGCTAGTCTTCTTGACGGATTGTAATTGCTAGTGACTGTTTTGTTACTATGACTCTTGTTATTGGCATATTTGGATGGGGAAGAAAGTTTGAAGGAATGCAGGAGAAGAGAAGGTTTATTCTGTGTTTAGACATTGAGATAAGAGAAAAGAAGAAGATAATGATGGCACTGTTACTGTTCCTTAACATTATTCTGTTCCTTCTCTGTCTGTTTATAGTTTGGTTTTGGTCTCCTGTCTTCCTCTCCTACCTCTGCCTGCTTCCTTGGTTCAACTGTTTCTGACTTTTCTGTTAATTGTTGTCCTCTTGCACGTTTTGCCATTGGCATCCGGGCTGTTTTCATGTGACCCATATTCTAAATACTGGGCTTATCTATCTACATGGATATATTTATGGGCCTAATTCTACTTTTTTTGTTCTTTTTTCTTTTTTTTTTCAATGGAAGGCTGGGTAGACAATAAAATATAAGCAATTCGTGGAGCAATTATGATCTTCTAGTGGTGGGGTGGGCTATGATTGGGAGTTTAATTTTCAAAGTAAGCCTAACGGAAAAATAAAATATAAGGTAAAAGTAGTTAAACGTCAGTAATCACTGACATACTTATTAAACCAAGTTTAATATGTTTTTAAAATTATAATAATATCCATTTCAAAAAACACTTAATAAAATTTAATTTAGTAAAACACTAATTAACCTGAGTTTTTAACAATATCACATTATATCAAGTCTTATTTTTTTTTTTTAAACTTGGCTCGAGCTATACCTATCTAAATCAATTGGTTTCAAATCAACTCACCAGAAAAAAATCAAGTTTAATATATATCATATAAATAAAAAATATTCTTTTCAGCATGTCCATGCTTTTATATATATATGGCAACTATGCACACCCTTACCACCAGTAGAGGAGACAGGGGCTGGTAGAGGCCCCGATCCTTTTAAGAAAATGTTTTTCCATATTTCTCAGCCCCTTTCTTATAAATATTTATAATTTTAATATTTTTTAAATAATTTTTTTAATTTGATCTATTTTTATTTTTTGTTCTTGCTCCGCCTCTGCTTACGGTAATTTTTTTTTTCCAATTCAAAACCAACATGTTATCGCTAGCCAATTCGATACAAAACCCTAGCTTCATTTGCTATGCTTAATCAATTGTATAAAGACAGTTAACTGGTGTTATAATTCTTGCATCGAGCGTGGCATATGATGGGAGTTTTTTTTATTTTTTTTTATTCTTTTGGTCTCATTGTCGCTAACGTGATGAAGTTTGCTTAGTTGGCAAACTAAGAAGATTTTGCCAATCAATTTTAGCTTCCCATTAACAATAAAAAAATATATTTATATAGCATTGACCAAATTAAGAAACCCTACCTTAATATTTAATCATGGGATTTTATAATTAAAAAAAGAAATTGAAGAATCAGTCATTAGTAATTCCATCTATGAATTATTGGGTGTCTTTTTTTGACTTCAAATTCTGCTCTGGAGAGATAATCCATCTATGCCTTAATTTGGCATGAGAAAGCTGCTTGGAAGTGGCCAGGATCAGCATGACAAAATGCTATGCAGTTTCATTGGGTCAATTTCTCATCCATGCACTGTATAGCTTTCATTCTTGGGTGTTGTTGCCACTAAATAGAGTACCTTAGTAAAATTTGTATTTTAGCACTAATTATTGTCATTGGACCTTACATTATTTGGAATCATGATGGGCTAAACGACAAAGAGATGAATCAGTCATGCACCTCTTTAAATAATTAATAAGGCAACATGGTGCTCGCCCTAGCTGGGAATCACAATAATGCATCCTCCGTTCCATCTCTAATTGTTATTTTACTTATTTTGTCAAGAACGTAGGCTTTTTTAGTATTTTTCTCACGCGAATGTGTGAACCGTCCTTGTGTTGCGTCTATCTTGTTTTGATGTCAACATTGTATGAGACATTGTCTCAAGCCTTCCTCCATGTGCCGATGAAGTGGCCTTGTCACTTGGAGAGAATTCTGGCTCACAAATTAAGGGTATTGAAAGCATGGACATGAGAGATGGAATCTTAATTATGAGCTCTAAGTATTGCAAAGCTACCCCAAATTTCCATTATTTTATTTTATTTTTAGTGCTATCCTACATTTTTTTTATGAATTTGTGATGGAAGAATGACATGAATGATGAGGGGTGGAAACCATATTTTATTTTGGGAGCCAGGTCACACTCAAAGTCTTGAAAGTTTTTAATTAATTTGACTCTTGAATATTTTAGTTTTTCGTAATAATTAAGCGTTTTAACCCTTCAAAAGTATTATATTTTATCCATATATATATAATCTTTCCTAGTTTTCTCATTAATTTTAAAATTCATTCTAGCAGTTTATTTTTTTCGACACCCCTCTTACGAAAATTCATTTTCTTCCTGTAAATGACTATCATATATAAAATATTTTTTTTCAAGAAAGATTAGCACGTATCTTGCCTATCAATCTTATTAATGAAAGAACGTCCAATTAAACATATTTATTAATGATCTTTTATGTATATTTGTGATCAGCCAGAGCTAGTTCCTCTTCAAGAATTTATGAAGAGAGCAAGAATGGTGTAGATATAGAGAGGGATGATCACATGGGCGATAAAACGAACTTCACTATTAAAATGTCAAAGAGGACAATAAGACATAGAACCGAGTTGATTGAAAAGAATGAAGAAGACGACACAATGTACTCATGCTCATTATTTGAATATGACATTTTTCTATGTCAGCATCGAACCAGCAACTCAGCTTTTGTGGGTGGTGGGGGTATATCATACTGTTTAATTTCCCTTACTATATGGAAAGCTTGGTGCATGATTGAACACAAACCCTTCTTTTCTTTAAATTACAGAAGCAGCGATCGAAAAAAAGAAGAGCACTAGGGATTCCAAAAGGAAAAATCATCGTGGATGTTGCATACATGATGTGTTCTGGTTCATGTGGATGTTGACCTAATACTTAATTTGAACCTCCGAATCGAATCCCTTTTTTTTTTTTTTTTGAGAATTCACCACTGAATCATTCTTAAGGATTCGGATCAGTTTTGCTTTATGAGTTTGGTGGTGGATCAGAAATGATGCATCATGCCTTAGAACAATTATAACTTGGTAGGGTCCATATCGATATAATTATGTTCTGAAAGTGGACTTGAACTCGTATGAAAATGAAGGCCAAAATCAATCTTCATGTCTTATTATCTAATCCTTTTCAACTCTCAACTCATTTCGATGATCGATTGTTTCTATGAAGCTGGAAAGCTTATGAAGATAATAAACTCAAAATATAATTGCATTTGTGGATTTGGAGATCATTCAATTACATATATACCAAACTTCTCCAAGATTCCCACACATATATAGAAGACGGTCTTTTCATTTCTTCTATATATTCAGTTTTCATTATAGATATATATGTGTCTGTGATCAGGATGAAACAAATTCAGTTCATCGATCACTGTAAATTACACGGCAGATGAATAATCAACCTGGTCTCGTCACTTGAACCTACATATCGATCCACACATGTTCTTGACGATCATTAATTTGCACCCTACCTACTTCTCATTAGATGATCATGTAAAAGAGTTTAATTTAGGAGGAGCTAATGGGCTCCATAGGTAGTGTACTTGATACAGGGGGTTTTGAAGGAAAGTTATTAATTTTTAGTTATTTTTATTTAATTTTTAAAAATTAAATATTATACTTAATTTTTTTTTGTCTTTTCTAGTTTGTTTAAAACTTTTTTTTATTTCTTTTTTATTTTATTTTCAAGTCTTCCTAGTTTATTTAGATTAGTTTTCTCTAAACTTTTTAAAGAGAAAAATTAATTGAAAAAATATATTCAATAATAATATTATGAATTAGAGTTCTTTATGACAATCATATTCGACTTTAATTATATCTTTCTAGTTTTGTGTCTTCTTGTTTATGTTTTTATCTATGTCAGTTGGTATTAGAGACCAACAATTCTTGATGGTTAGTTGTTGCGTCCTGTTGAATACTCATGGATAAAATAGATGGTCGCAGAATAGAACATGCTCTTATAAAAAGGAATGAGTTTCTCTCAGGAAAGAGATGTTCATGAACTGGTACGTAGTAAAAGACATGTAGAGATAAATTATAAAACTAACCCACTGATTAAAGATAATAAACCGTAGAAGCAAGTTAAAGAATTATTCTATCAATATTGGAGTTGAAAATGAAAAAATTGAAGGATCATAAGGAGAGTGATCATAGATAGATTCATGACTAGTTTCAAGAACTCGTTTCAGAAATATTAGTAGATGAACAACTTCTTAATTAGGATAAATATCATGGAGATTTTGGTGATTCCATTTATGGTGAGATATATGTGAGTTGATATTCTCCGTCAATCTATGACATTTATTTTAATGATGATTATGTTGATAATAATACAAAAAATAATGATATTAATGACAATGATGATGTCATTAACTATGTCTTTACTGATAAGTTAGAAATTATGTGTAAAAAGAACATAGAAAGTACTCAACAAAAAAAAAATTATTGATTTAGATTGTATTGTTTCTTTTGATTATAAGTTTACTATTATCACTAAGATAGGTTTGTTTAAGGACTATATAGATGCAACACATGTTGATGAAGGAAATTTGAGGTTTTCAATTCATTATTCTATATGAAGAAAGAAAAGGAATTATAGAGTATTAATTGGACATCCACAAGATCGAGACAAAAAAATTTAAACTCGAGTGTGAATTTTTTTTTTATCATAACGAAACTGATGCATGTGGTATTTAAGGAAAATTTATTTTTCCTTTGTTATTTTTATTTTTTTCTATTTAGTTTATGAAATTAAATATTATACTTAATAATTTTATTTTTTCTAATTTGTTTAGGATTTTTGTTGTTTTTATTTTATTTTCAGATTTCTTAGTTTATTTAGGTTGAATTTTAGATTTATTAAGGAGTTGTAAACTTTTCAATAATAAAATTATGAATTAATTTTGTATTTACTATCCTATCCTATCCTATTTTCCTAGCCCTAGCCTGCTATCTTTAGAGTTTGTTTTAACGTTTGCACTACACTCCGAAGTATGAATTTCTATTCTAAAATGATAATGATAAGTCGATCAAATCTCATCGTTGAAAAAACAAACTGAGAAAAAGTTAAACACATTCGGTTTCCACTAACACGATTACCCAAGACCATGCAAATCACCAACGACTAAAAATTACCACATAGATTTGTGAGAAAGTCTAGCAGTAGTTATGCAAATCGACCTTTCAATTCTTATCCATGCGTTTCCCTTTCTTATCATCACCAACATTCATACTTGGACCATATATGGTTTAATAAAAAAGCATCATTTTACTCTTTTTAATCCCCCTGCCTACATTAATTTTCGTAATTCTTGCACGAAAATGGATGGATATTGTAAGTTTTTCATACCAAAAGTGTAACGTAGAAATTGAATGGAAAATAAAGTTTTCCTTCTTTGTACTGATATTTATGTGGGATTCATCAGAGAATTATATTGCCAGAGAAAAACTCCTAACAATTTCAGACATGACAAATAAAAATAACAAAAAAAAAAAAAAGTCAACGGGTAATGGGTATCCAAGTAATTTGGCTACAAAATAATTCTATTGCATGATAACGTGCCATCAGTACTAGTTGCTAGTGAGGGCATCGCATGAATGATGCCTATAAATGTTGCAGCTCCAAACTTAATTACTCATATCATAAGCTCCCAATCCCATTAAGGTTTGTTAAGGCGTCCACAATCACTAGGTATAGTGGGTGAAGATGACAAAAATTGCCTTGGGATCTCGTCATGAGGCTGCTCAGCCTGACTGCCTCAAAGCCCTTGTAGTCGAGTTCGTTACCACCTTCCTCTTTGTTTTTGCTGGTGTTGGATCTGCCATGGCTGCTGGTACTTTCACTTAAATTTACGCCCCAACTCTCGTATTATAATTTCTTTCTTAATCTTCGTTGATAGTTAATGCCAGGATTTTAAATATCAGAAAAAAGTTTAATGAAGAATTTTATGCTGTGTACTTTCCGTGAACAGATAAGCTAACAGGAGATGCTCTACTGGGCTTGTTTGTTGTGGCTGTGGCACATGCACTTGTTGTGGCCGTGATGATATCTGCTGGCCACATTTCCGGTGGTCATCTCAACCCAGCAGTGACTATTGGCCTTCTTTTTGGTGGTCACATCACTGTTGTCCGATCCATCCTCTACTGGATTGACCAATTGTTGGCATCTACAGCTGCTTGTTTCCTCCTCAAGTATCTCACCGGAGGATTGGTAAGGCAATTGGGTTGAGCCATAGACCTTAGGGATAACACATGTATGTTTTAGAACATGTGCATCTAATCATGTATAGCTGTTAAACCGGTTTGACGAACAACTGATTTGAGACCTGATCAATTAGGATCTAGATAGGATCAAGTTGAAAAAAATAAATGATAAAAAAAATTAGTTGACGTGAATAAAACCTGAATATTATCATGTCAAAATCCAAACCTTAAATTGCTGATTTTTTCTAAAAGTCTTATTTGATCAAAAATAATATTTTTTTAGGGTCAACCCTCTAAATCTATAATTGAAGCCTTGCCCCGTGCAATTACGTTTAGTACCAATTTAATTTAGAATAGTGACATAATCCATCCAAAATCTGGAAAAATTGAAAAACTTTGGATATATAAAAAAAAAATGTTGATTTCAGAACTTTTTCCAGCAAAGTTGAGCTATACAATGAACTTAGTTCCTTTTGATTCTTAAGTCCTAACATGTTTTAAAAATTAATTGTTGTGGCGTGTTTTTCAATCATTGTACTAGTATAGGCCGGAGATTGCAGTCGCCTACCCCATATTTGTTTTTATATTTTTTGCTACTTTTTTTCTAATAATTAATTAATCACTGTTGGTTTTCTAATTGTTTTTTTTTGCAGGCTACTCCAGTGCATACACTTGCAAGTGGGATGGACTACCTTCAAGGAGTAGTATGGGAGATCGTACTGACTTTCTCCTTGCTGTTCACAGTCTATGCCACCATTGTCGACCCCAAGAAGGGATCCATTGATGGGCTAGGTCCAATGCTGACTGGCTTTGTAGTTGGAGCCAACATCTTGGCTGGTGGGGCATTCTCTGGAGCATCAATGAACCCAGCACGATCATTTGGACCTGCTTTGGTTAGCTGGGACTGGACAGACCACTGGGTTTACTGGGTTGGACCCCTTATTGGTGGTGGACTCGCTGGGTTTATCTATGAAAATTTCTTCATCACAAGATCTCATCGTCCTCTTCCCA
>Ga0325410_1002108_pt1 | contig 22194 bp, 19 predicted proteins | sample PopdelMetagenome_16_FD_206182 | JGI IMG/M metagenome (GOLD analysis project Ga0325410, IMG submission 206182) | Populus deltoides microbial communities from Bellville, Georgia, United States - Xylem-PdIQD-R3 | ecosystem: Host-associated > Plants > Phyllosphere > Stem > Wood/Secondary xylem...
TTTCTATTTTGTTAAGAATTTCTTGGTGCTCTTATATCTATCAAATTTTGAAGGAAAGGAACAGGAGAGTGCGTGGCTGGATGGGGCAACTGGTAGTGTCTTCATTTGTTGATAGAATTTTGCAAGAAGTTATTGTAAATCCCAGATAAATAGTTTGCTTTTGTTTGTACTTTGGTGTTTGTATATTATACAAATTAACCTTGTAAGCAATTTGCTTAACTTGATTTTGATCCATGAAAAATCCATTCATAAAATAAAATAATTTACAGCGTAAACAGTGTTCAGAATAATGCAAACATAAATTACAAGTTTCAATAGTGTCTAGAATCTTGAAAGCTTGACAAATCTTGAAGTTAAAAGAAAGGTTAAAAAATCATTTCTAAGTTATTTATTAGATGGGTTTTAATATATGATTTATATAATTTTTTAATATATTTTTTCAAGTGAAAGTTTTTTGAATTTGAAACTTGTACAAACTTATATTATTTTATGCTTAATTTTTATTATTATTAACGTGGGTGTTCGAGTCAGGTTGCGCGCACCTCGACTAATCTCACGGGTCTTGAAGTTAATGTTCATGTAAGCCTCTAGTGACCCTAAAGTATGCGGGACTCGAACTAGTAACCTCTAGAGAGCAAACCCAAGGCCTGACCAGTTAAGCTACACCCCTCAGAGTTTAATTTTATGCTTAAAATGCTTAAAATTAAACATTTTATGGTTAATTTTTATCAAATAAAATGGTGGTCGTGATATTCCAACTCTTAATTATTTGATCATAAAAGTTATTTTATACATAATTTTTATCAAATAAAATGATGGTGGTGAAATTTAAATTTTTAACTATTTAATCATAAATATTCTATATTATATTGAAAAAATATCTTAATCTAAAAATTTAAATTACTAGATAATATCTTAATATATAATTTATATATTTTTCTAATAATTACTGAAACAAAATACAGTTGCATAAATCATGAACGAAGAAATAAAGTTTCCAAACTGAAACGCAAAAGCTCAAATTTCAAAATAATCTTCTCCCGGTCAACAGGTTAATTTCCTTAACTAAAAAAATAAAAAAGAGAACGATGAAATATTGTTGCTTTCCAGTGATAATTGTCAGGCAGAAATCAGAATTGGTGCTGATATTGGCCACCATTTTGTTAGGTCAATAATGAATTATTATTAGTCTCTCTTGGTATATGACACGCTGCCATTTCAAGAAACGCAAAGTGTCACCATGCATGTTGCATACACTTGCAAGCAGCCACGTGCTTTCGTTACGTTTGTCAAAATAGCATGTGCTTGATGTGGTTTGTTTTTTAAATAATAAATATGAACCAATTAGTTAATTAATTTCAGTTAGCTCGTGATTAAAACAAAAGCCAATTAATTACTTTACATTATATGACAAAACATGCATTCAAGGTTCAATTTCAAAAGTTAGTGCAAGATTTAAGAGGTTATCATTTGACTAAACAAAATCAACAAAAGCCAATCTCTCAAACATCTAGGTAAAACCCACATTCAATGAAGGTTGACAACCACCTGTTTTTGGAGATTCCTACAGTACAAAACGTAAACAAACACATTGGACATCATCTAGCACATAAAATTGTGGGTGAATTACCAAAAACTGCTAGTAAATTGGACATCTTCTAGCACATAAAACTGTTTTTGGAGATTCCTACAGTACAAAACGTTAACAAACACACCCAAATCTTGATTGTTTCGGCATCAAACACTTTGACATGGGCGGTGATCAAGCTTCCTCCCCCACCCGTAGACACCAAACTGCAATTCACCAGCAGCAACCAAGAATTCCACTGCTTGCTGTGTGGTCAATAATTCAACAACCCTCCTGATTGTTCTCAGCCTTAGGTCATCTGCCTTCTTCACAACACTCACCAGCCGTCCGACCTTGTCACCAAGATCTGTGAATGACCCCAACATTACCTCATTTGCACTATCTTGCCACTCTGATAGCTCACCTGTTATCGCATTCTCTTCTTTCACTGTCTCACATTGTAACTCACTGACTCTCCTGTTTTAGCATGAAATTATTTATTTAGAATTATAACTGAATTTTTCTTTACATGTATTTACCAAGTCACAAACAATTATTAAAGAAAAAAAAGTAATTAGATACCAAGAATATACATAAAATGTGAAAATTCAAAACCTGAATTGATTAGGTGATAGATCACCAAGATCTCCAGTACTTCGGCCCTTTAAAATATCAGCAATATGAAACTCAAAAAGAATACTAGACTCAGTGTAGACAAGGTGAAACAAGGTGGTGGGTCGCCACCCAGCAATCCAGTGAAGCGACCTCTCGAAGCAGGAGGCCCAAGGGGCTGTGAAGACTGACAAAACGTCACTCTCTATGGCCATAGATTTCACCCTATAGAACTCGGCATAGTGGCTTACGATCTTTTGGGCTAGGCTACTAAGATGGCTTCTATCATCTTGGCTGCTTGGTGGTTTGGGGGCTGTCCTCAATTGTTCCAGAAGTTGATTGAGTTGGTCGAACCAGGTATCATAGAACCTGGTAAAGCTGCTGGTGCTGCTCATTTTTGTTGGTTAAGTTGAAAGGGGGCGTTTTCTGTTTGTGGGTTTCTCGTTCTGTTTTCTTCTGTCCGGGAGAAAGAGAGATTTTGGGTTTGGCTTGGCTTCAATGAATCATGAATGCATGATAAATGAAAGGGTTACCACTTGCTAGACGAGTGGGGGGGCTATATGACACTTGGAGAAGCTGTATGTTTCTAATAGGATTGATATAAATATTGATACAGGTGCTTAACCACTTAAGACAGCACTGACGCCGCCATATTGTTGACACTGTAATATATTCACAGATTCAATCATGCTATTACGCAATTGTATTTTGATCATGTTTTGTTTAGAATGGATAACTTCTTTTTTTTTTTCACTTGTGGTCCGTCATCTTGTTGGTGTTTTCAGACTCCAAAGATAGTTCGAAATGGGGACAGTTTTTCAAGTTATGGAAATTTTATGGTCATTTGATGATGGTGCCTTGTAGCAATGGATTTAGTTTCGTGCAAAACCAACCAGCTATATGCCATGCTATAATCACTAAAATTAGGCGAGCATCCTGCAAGCCCTGCTCCTGCCTCTTCAATTGTCGACATTTTTTCAGTCGTCCCTGTAATATTGTTTAGATAATATTAGCGATAGAAAGTGTTAAAATAATTAAGATCAAATATAAAATGGAGGTTAGAATTATAAATAATCTATATATTATGAGTGTTTAGAATTAACCTAAATATAAATAAAGTATATATAGATTAAACTAAAAGTACTATTCTACCATTAATAAATAAGACTACATAAATATTATTTAACATTTTCCCTCAAACTCACGATGCGGCAGTTACAAGTATTGAGAGTTTGCCAACCAGAAAATAAAAACGAGAGATGAAATGCGTCTTGGTAAAGAAATCTGCAATCTTCAAGGAGGAAGGAACAAAAGGTAAAGCAATGGTGCCATGTTTGAGATGATGACGAGTAAGATGACAATCGATCTCAATGTGCTTAGTTCACTCATGAAAAACCGAGTTGTGAGTAATTTGAATAGAACTCTGGTTGTTACAATACATAGGAGTAGGATGAGAAAAAAAACTCCCATATCAGTAAGTAACCAACGTAACCAAACAATCTCTTTAGTAGTAGATGCCATGACACGATATTCTGCTTCTGTAGATGATTGAGAAACAATAGATTGTTTCTTACTCTGATTAAAGGCTTATAAGGAAAAAAATAAAAATAAAAATAAAAATAAAAATAAAAATAAAAATAAAAATGAAAAATCTTACATGATGGCTTTCTCTACATTTATCTTCCTTTTAACGGTTTATATAGTTCATTTTGATATCATTTTATGGCCCTACAGGTGCCTTTCTAGTTACTACATATGTCTCTTTCCTACACTAACATATATTTTATCTTCTCTATGCATATTTGCGTTGCATTTTTATTTTTGCATGTTTTTTTTTGTGGTTTTTATATTGGCAGATCAGGTCTCTGTTGTCATCTCATTGTTGACTCTTTAAAAATCAATGAAGGTATTGTGTGCCTTTGATACTAATATATACTGTTATTTAGAGGTTTTAATCTTAGGTTTTTTACATTGTAGGTCTGTTTACCAAATGGTTTTTTACTGTCATTTTCTTAGTTTTTTATTGGCTCAACATACAACTGTTATCCAAAAGCTATATAGGAAACCTATGATTTCATAAAAGAATTTACAATTGGTCTGTTTCAACATCTTGTTGTTTTTCTTTTTTGTTCATAACAAATATCTCTTTGGTGCTAAATTTTAAGAATATTTGTAAAACCATTCTTATTGAGAGGTGTTTTATTTATATAGAGATACATACACATATGACAGTACATGCATGAATAGGAAATTAATTAAATACAACTATAAAGAAATCAAACAATTAATTATTCATATTTACAATTAAGGGTTACCAACTATAATTATGGAGAGAATTGTTGACTATTATAAGCATAGAGAGAATTAGTGAATGTCATGAGAGGATTCTGATATATCTTTAACAACCCTCACAAGTTGAGCATAGGATTTGAGCATGTGCGAATCTTAGATCGAAATAGAATAAACAGTGATCGAGAGACACTCTCAGTGAAAACATCAACAATCTGTAAGAAAAGGGAGCATGTTGAGTGCAGATAGTTCCAGTAGTCATGAGTTCACGAAGAAAATGATAATCCAAATCAATGTGCTTGGAGCGCATGGGAGAGACTGGATTAAAGTTGAGAAATATGGCACTCTTGTTATGATAAAGTAAAAGCGGTGGAGCTGAAGTAGTGACATGTACGTAGATCACGAAACAATGTTGCAACCAAAGAACTTAACAGCAGTTGTAGCAAGAGTACGATACTCAAATTCATAGCTTGATCAAGAGACAAAGAGCTGCTTCTTCGTACTCCAATATACAATATTGTAACCAAGATAGATGGAATAGCCTAAAGTGAAGCAACAAGTGTTCGGGCAACCTGTCCATTCAACATCAGAATAAGTAGTAGTGGTGGTAACAATAGAGATTGTAAATGTAAGACCAAAATAAAGAGTGCCCTTGACATAGAGAAGAATGTGTTTTACAGTCTTAAAAGGTTCCTTAATGGGTCCATGTAAAAACTGTTTGAGAGAATTGACAGAGTGTGTCAGGTTAGGTCTAATGATAGTCAGATCGATATTGTAAGGCACCAATAAAAAAGTGATAAAGAGTAACATTAGAGAAGGTGGACCCAATAGAAGAGAGTCTATGTTCAATTACCATGGGCATAGTGATGGGTTTATAATTTAAAAGTTGAGCCCGAGCAAGAATAACACGAGCATACTTGGTTTGACTAAAAAAGAGTCTATTTAAAGTATAAATGACCTCAAGTTCTAGAAAATAATTGAAAGGGCCTAAATCTTTGGTGGCAAACTTAGCATAAAGGAGTAATTGATTATTGCTAATTATAATAATATCATCAACTTACAGTAGAAGATAAATGAGATAATGCTAATGCTTAAGAAAAATTTGAGAAGTATTAGCTCGGCTGCAAGAAAATCCAAGTGGAAGTAAGAAATGTTGCATTAAACTCAATCTAGAAGGTCAAATTAAGACGACAACCACCACTTGCATCCACCGCTTGCAATCACCGCCAGCGACTTGTCAAACCGCTAGCCACCAGTTATCAACCGCCTTCACAAACCGCCAGCAGCCTTTATAAGCTGCCAACTAAGAATTTTTCACACTTTTAATTTGTGTATAAATAGGCAACTAAGTTTATGCCATTATCAGTGTGTGGGAGAGATAAGAGAGAAATACTAGAGAGAAAACAAAGGGCGTGTATTAAGAGCTTTTGTTTGTTTTTGTAAGCCTTTTGTTGTTGAAATAAAACAGTGTGTTTTATCCCCTCTGAGTGTTTCAAAGCCACCACTAGTGGTTTCTCCCACCAACAATTGATATCAGAGCCCCGTTCGTCAGAAAACAGAGGCGTTGTTGGGATATATTCGAATTTTCAAAGTTGTCAAAAACAAGTTTTAATCATTCCACAGTGTAAGGTTCATCTATACAAACTCACTGGTGCAAAAATCAGCTTCATCGGAGCCAGAGGTAGCACACACACGCCTCCTGAAATTGTGTCGCTGTAGCCCACGCGCAGACGACGCGCCCCAAGGAAGAAGACGACTGAGCTACACGCGCGCCATATTTGAGCCGCGTCGAGCCGCATAAGCCGCTGCCAAGCCAAGCCGCTAGCCGAGCCAAGAGAATATTCCCCAGAATATTCTAGGTTCAACCCCAGCGAACCGTCCGTCGTTCATAATTGTTTTTCTGACTGGTTCAGCCTGTTTTGACTCATTTTCAACCAAGTTAGACTGATTCCCTATTGTTTTGAGCATTTCGGATCCATCTACAGTGTCTGTTTTGCCAAATTCAACTCCTAGAAGGTGATAAAGTCATTCAAAGAGCAAAATGACTATAGAAAATGCACAAACACTCATCTCGAAGTTAACTAAAGATAACTATGATAGTTGGTGCATCAGATTGAAGGCATTTCTTGGTTCACAAGAGTGTATAGAGATTGTGCTATATGGTTATGATGAGTCAGAGTCTAAAGAAGTAGAAGATGCTCTACAAGAGGTATAAAAGCAAGTCCTCAAAGCGAATAGAAAGAAAGATAATAAAGCAAAAACCATCATCTATCAAGGTATTGATGAAACAATATTTGTGATCATTGCTTCTGCAGAAACATCAAAAGCAATATGAAAGGCTCTCTAACAAAAATACAAAGGTGCTGATAGAATCAAGAAGATTCGTCTCCAATCTTTGCGAGGTGAGTTTGAATTATTGCAAATGAAGTCCTCAGAATCTATTTCTGATTATCACACAAGAATTATGGCGATAGTCAATCAGATGAGAAGAAATGGAGAAGCCCTCACAGATGCTCGTAATACTAAGAAAATTTTAAAATCCCTAGATCCAAAATTTTATTTTGTTGTTATTGCTATTGAAGAGTCCAAAAAGTGGACAAGTTGATGGTGGATGACTTATGAGTTCTTTGCAAGCTCATGAGCAAAAGATTGTGAAAAGAAATGGAGATAAGGCAATTAAGCATGCCTTACAAGATAAGTTGTCTCTCAAAAACAGATATGAGCAAGAGGAGACTTCAACAAATGGCTATACCACTAGGGGAAGAGGTCAACAAAGACAAGGAGGATTCAACGATTTCAAGGAAGAGGATCTTGGAATACAAGATTTAGAGGAAGAGGTGGTAGAAACACCACCAGAGGAGGTCGAGGACAACAAGCATTCACTCCTAGAGGAAGAAGAGACGGTTACAATAACTGTGATAAGAGGAATATCTAATATTATAGTTGCAATCAATTTGGGCACTATAGCATTGAATGTCGAAGGAAAACGTCATTAGAGGTACGTGAACAAGCCAACTATGCAGAGGAAGATGCCATTATCAGAGGATCAACTGCATTATTTATCCAACAAGGACTTGGCAAGAATCAAGAGAATATTTGGTATCTAGATTCTGGAGCCAGCAATCATATGTGTGGCCAACAGGATCTATTTGGTGATCTAGATAAGACCATACAAGGTCTAGTCACCTTTGGAGATACTTCAAAAGTTTCATTTAAAGGTAAAGACAACATCCCAATCAAGTTGAAGAATGATGATCACAGTTACATCGCAGATGTTTACTATGTTCCAACCATAAAGCACAACTTGTTGAATGTAGGTCAACTTATGGAGAAAGGTTATACTCTTTTCATGAATAATTGTTATCTAACAATCACAGACTATAATGGGAGATTAATTGCCTATGTGAAGATGTCCAAGAATAGGATGTTTCATTTAAACATCCAATATGATGCAGTGAAGTGTTTGAGTGCCATCACCAACAATGAAGAGCGACTTTGGCACCTAAGACTTGGACATCTGAATTTCACAAGTTTGAAGATGCTAGCAAGCAAGAAGATGGTCAAAGGTATGCCCTACATTGATCATCCAAATGAAGTCTGTGAGAGTTGTGTCCTCAGCAAACATCACAAATCCAGTTTTGCCAAAGAAGTCAACTGGAAAGCAAATCAGCCACTAGAGTTAGTGCACACAGATGTGTGTGGTCCCATAAAGCCTATGTCAACTGGATGAAATAGGTACTTCCTTACTTTCATTGATGATTTTAGCAGAAAGACATGGATATACTTTCTGAAGAGGAAGTTAGAAGTGTTGAATTGTTTTAAAGATTTTAAAGCAATTATTGAGAAGCAAAGTGGTTATAAGATCAGAACTGTGAGATCTGATCAAGGTGAATAATACACTTCAAATGATTTTGAAGCCTTTTATACACAATAAAACATCAGACAACACCAGCTTATACACCACAGCTAAATGGTGTAGCTGAGAGAAAGAATCGAATGATTCTTGACATGGCAAGAAGTCTACTCAAGGTAAAGAAGCTGCCCAAACAATACTAGGCTGAAGCTGTATCATGTGCAGTGTATCTACTGAATCGCTGGCCAACCAGAAGTTTGGAAGCTGTCACTCCAGAAGAATCATGGAGTGGTCACAACCCAAGTGTTACTCATTTTCGAGTCTTTGGTTGTGTGGCATATGCAAAGATCCTAGATGCAAAAAGGACCAAACTCGATGATAAAAGTGAGAAATGCATCTTTGTCAGATATGGTGATAGAAGGATGGGATACAAGCTGTATAATCCCATCACAAGAAAGGTAATTATGAGTAGAGATGTTATCTTTGAAGACAACCACCATTTGCATCCATCGCCTGCAGTCACCGCCAGCGACTTGTCAAACCGCTAGCCACCAGCTGTCAACCGCCTTCACAAACCGCCAGCAGCCTTTACAAGCCGCCAACTAAGAATTTTTCTTACTTTCAATTTGTGTATAAATAGGCAATTAAGTTTATGCCATTATCAGTGTGTGGGAGAGATAAGAGAGAAACACTAAAGAGAAAACAGAGGGCGTGTATTAAGAGCTTTTGTTTGTTTTTATAAGCTTCTTATTGTTGAAATAAAACAGTGTGTTTTATCCCCTCTAAGTGTTTTTCTTCAACTAACAAGAAAGTGATAAATCGTTGGAACCAGGCATATAGAGCCCATTTCAAGCAATAGAGAGCTCTTTTAAGCTTTCATATATGGTCATGAAAACATTGGTGAACATAACTAAGGGGTTGCTACATATAAACATTCTCATGCAAAACACCGTTAAGAAAAGTATTTTTGATATCAAGTTGGTGAAGAGTCGATGATTAGTAATCGCAAGAGAGAGTACCATACAAATAGTGGATGCCTTGATTACTAGACTAAAAGTATTTGTGTAATCAAGGCCAAGAAGATGAGTATAGCTTTTTCCAATAAGACGGGCTTCGAAACCATCAATGATTATTCTATTAGAGATATATTTAGTTCAAAAAACCCATTTAGATCCCTCAATATTGGTGTTAGAGGGACGTGGCACTAGGTCCCAAGTTTAATTATCATGAAGAGCTTTAATCTCCTCATTTATAGCAGCTAACCAGTCTGGATTCTTAGCTGCAGATGTAAAACCATGAAGTATGAAGAAAATAGAGCAAGGCATAAAGAAGACTAGAAGCTTGACGGCTAATATAGCTATAATGGTGTGGCCTAAAAACGTTTGTTTTGGCACTGGTGACCATCATGTAAGTAGAAATAATGGCAGAGGGTCTTGGAGCAGCAGGAGGCTAATTTGATATGAGAGCGAACTGGCTAGGCAGGACAACAAGATCCCATTGTGCCGGGGACTCACATGCAAGAATGGAGTTAATTTGAGAAACTTGTATTGGCTCAACACATGAATCAATAAAAATATGATAGTTTATAAGCTTGGACTGAGTAATAGGTTTGGACAAAATGTTGTATGGTAATGGGACATCAGGTGGAAATATGGTTTATACCTGGCTAGGCTCAGTAAAAGTAGAATAATCCAAGATAGTTAAGCGTTGAACATGAGAGTTAGGGATGGCCGGAGGGAAATTCATTTTTTCAAAGCATGCATAATAAGTGATATATACTTTTATGGTAGTGGGATCAAAAAGCAATGGAATCCTTTGTAGGAAAGACTATACCCTAAAAAATACGAGGAAGACTACATGGGAAAGTTTATTAGAAGCATGGTCATATAAATAGGGAAAAATCTACAACCAAAAGGATGGAAATTTATATAATGATGGACCTTACAATACAAGATTTTAAAGGGAGAAATTTTGCCAAGAAGAGGTGTAGGCAACCGGTTAATAATGGGGTAGTATGAAGTGGGAACATATGAATGAAATAGGAATGAATAGTAAGTTTTCATCCCTGTCCTTACAGATAGATCTTTTAATTCTGTCATGAATATTCTTTCTTAGAATTCCTGTGGCTTGGGCATGATGAGGAAACGAAGAAGAATCACGAAATTAATAACAAAATATAAGATTGATATATGTTTCCTGCTGGAAACTAAGCTAGCTAATTGTTCCACTGGCTTTGTATCTCGTATTTGGAATGAAAATCATGTGAGTTGGTTTAGTAATGATGCTCAGGGATCAAAAGGAGGTCTGCTTGCTATGTGGAAAAACACTAACTTTGAAGTCTCTAATATTGAATATGGTCATGGTTGGATCGGTTTATATGGTAAACATGTTCACAGTGATTTTCATTGCTTTGCTATTGGCATCTATGCTCCTTGTAATTATCAGGACAGACAAAACTTTGGGATGATCTCATTCTTCTTAAGCACGCTTTTGAAGTTCCCTGGATAATAGCAGGAGATTTTAATGAAACACTCTCTCAGAAAGACAGAAACAGTGGAATCTGTCATCCTGCAGGCTCAAATTCTTTTAGCAGATTTCTGCAGTCTTGTGAGCTCACTGAATACCCTTTAGCAGAAGGTTATTTTACCTGGTTCAGAGGAAGGTCCAAGAGCAAACTGGATCGTATGTTCACAAACTCATCCTACCATCTTCACTTCCCTAGTTTATCTATTCGACGACTTCCAAGAGAGTTCTCGGATCATTGCCCTTTAATTCTATCTAGCTTCTTGCAGGACCATAGACGGCGTCCTTTTCGTTTCTTGGACTGTTGGACTCAGTACCCAAATTTCAAGCACATTATTGAAAACTTCTGGAATGATGCATGCTCCCTTCATCCTGGCCGCTTTAAATTTCTCAAAAAGCTCAATCATATTGCAGTCAGATTGAGGCAATGGAATAAGCTTGAATTTGGAAATCAAGAAGCTACCCTTCAACGAACCCTTTCGGCTATCAACATTCTAGAGGGAAAATGTGTAGAAGAAGGTATAACTGACCAAGAGCAGGAGCATCTAGACTTTTTGTTGAAAGACCGCTGGGTTTGCAACAATCATATTGAATCTATTTGGAGGCAGAAATCAAGACAGATGTGGTGTAAATTGGGTGACAGAAATAACAAGTTTTTTCACTTGATTTCCAATTTCAGGAAGGCTAAATCATCTATCCTTAAAATCCACCATAATGGCAACACTTTTGATTCTTAGCAGGGTATTAAACAGGCTGCTGTGGATTATTTCTCTGAGCTGTATGACTCCCCCTATGAAAAAAAGCCGCAGTTAAATCCTTTGGGTTTCAAATGCCTCTCTAAAGAATCCTCTGAATGGCTAGAGCAGGAAATCACAATGGAAGAAGTGAAGCGCAGTGTATGGGGTTGTGATGGGTTAAAATGTCCTGGACCAGATGGTTTCAACTTCAAATTCTACAGATTAGCATGGGATTTTATTGCTAAAGACATTCTCGATATAGTCTTAAGCTTCTTCAGAATAGGAAGGCTACCCAAAGGAATCAATACAACCTATGTAACTCTCCTCTCCAAGACAGTAGAACCAATAGAGTTTAAAGATTTTCGGCCCATCAACATGATTCATGGTATCTACAAGATCATTGCTAAAATCCTTGCATCCAGGCTGAAAACTGTTATACAAGATATCATTAGCATTAACCAATCAGCGTTTATAGCAGACCACAACATTATAGATGGCTTTATGATTGCAAATGAGCTGGTGAGTGATCTAAAAAAATGAAAAGCGGCAGGTCTGATTTTCAAGATTGATTTCCATAAAGCCTTCGACTCAGTCTCCTGGGATTACCTAGATGATATCATGGGTTATATGGGGTTTGGTAGAAAATAGAGAACCATGATTTATGAATGTCTTTCTTCATTAAAACTCTCGGTCCTTATCAATGGATCTCCTTCAAAAGAATTCTCTGTTCGGCGAGGACTGCGTCAAGGAGACCCGATTTCCCCTTTTCTGTTTGACATAGCTGCTGAGGGCCTCTCGGTCCTCTTTCAAAGGGCATCTAGTGAGAATATTATCAATGGGCTGCTATTTGCATCAGGAATTTTCATCAACCATCTACAATATGCAGATGACACGTTAATATTCATCCCGGCAGATATTGATCAGTTAGTTCAAGTCCAAATAATTTTAAGATGGTTTGCTCTAACTTCAGGCCTTCATATAAACTTCCATAAAAGCTCCATTATCGGTATCAATGTCGACGATCACTTGTGCTTGCGCTTGGCTACATCTATTTTCTGTAGATCAGACTCCCTCCCAAGCAAATATCTTGGCTTGCCACTAGGAGCCCATCCATCTCGTATCTCTACATGGAAGCCAGTGATAAAGAAGTTTCATAAAAGGCTTCATATGTGGAAAGGGAGATTACTAAGCATGGCTGGTCGGCTATGTCTCATTAAAAGTGTCCTTAATTCCCTGCCTATATATTTTATGTCTGTATTCAAGATGCCAAAAGGGGTAGGCAGGCTTCTTTCATCCATCCAAAGACGTTTCTTGTGGTGTGGATGTACCAAGCAAAGATCTTTCTACAAGATCTAATGGAGACTAGTGATGCGCGATAAGAAACAAGGAGGCCTCGGTGTAGGCTTCCTCATATAAAAAAACAGAGCCTTGTTGCTAAAATGGATTTAGAGACTCTCTTTCCCAGGTACAAGTTTATAGAAAATGATTATCTCTTCGATGTACAATCCAGCTTATGAGAATGGGATCCTAATTTTCTACAACCAACCCTCCAAGATCTGGAAGGATATTATGTCCATTGTTCAAACCGACGTTCACCATGTCTTCACGAATCATTGCAAATTCATGGTGGGGAATGGCAGATTAACATCCTTTTGGCTAGACAACTGGATAGGTGACTACCCTCTTAAAACAGCCTTCCCTAGGCTATATCTTTTGTCTTCCTCTAAATCTGCTTTGGTGGTTGACATGGGTAGATGGAGCAATGGAATCTGGCTCTGGTCCCTACAATGACGTAGACCTCTATTTCATTTTGAACAAGAATAACTATCACTTTTATCATCCTTGCTGGAATCCAAGCCAATATTCTGCCACAAGATGGATAAGAAAATCTGGATCCTAAACAGCGATGGCCTCTTCAGTGTAAAATCTTGCTCCAAAATGATGGACCAGCTGCTCTACGGTGGTGTCAAACCATTTCAATCTTCTGTTTGGATAAAACTAACCCCACCAAAAGTGCAACTTTTCCTTTGGCTTCTTGTCCAAAAAAAGTAACCACAAGAGATTTTCTATTTCAGCATGACTACCTAACCCTTTAGGAGTCAAGATGCGCTTTCTGCAATAAAAGCTTGGAATCTTCAAGTCACCTCTTCATTCACTGCCACTTCACTTGGAATATATGGATGAAATTGCTTTCTAATCGGGGCTTTTGCAGTGTTTTTCCAAAATCTGTTGATGATATGTGCTACCAATGGTCTTCTATGGTTAAAGGCAAGCAGCAGAATCTCTCATGGCAGCTTCTTTTCTCATGCGTTGTTTGGAATCTTTGGCTTCACCGAAATGATGTTATTTTTAATGACGCTGCCCCTAACCTTCAAATCTGTTTCTCCATGGTGCGTCAAAGTATTACTTTATGGCTGAGGCTTGAATCCAACTCTTTAGAGCTTAATATAGAGAATGTTTAGTCAGGAGGAGTTAGTTTCTTATGATTTGTTTGTTCCCCCTTTTGTTGCTCTCCCATGTTTCATGCAATAGTTTTTGTGCTTTTCTTTCCTCTACTTGTTCATCTGATGTAAGTTAGGCTATTATCTTTGTAGCCTTTTTTCTGAATAAAATTTTGACTATTACAAAAAAAAAGACCTATCTCAGTCACATGACAGTGCTTACATTCAACATAACCATTTTGAGATGATGTATAGGGGCAGGACATTTGGTGATGAATCCCTGTATTGCGAAGGTGAGACTGAAAACATGAACTAAAAAAATTCAGCACCACTATCACTTCGAAATTTTTTAATTTTGCAAGAGAATTGATTTTTCATAAAGTTCTGAAATTGGAGAAAGATTTCATAGAAATTAGATTTCAATTTCATAAGATAAAACCAAGAAAAGCGAGAATAATCGTTAATAAAGATACATAACATGAAAAACCCATTATCGATTTGACAAGAGCGGGGCCCTAGATATCACAGTGGACAAGACCCAAAATATCATTTGATCAAGTATCAGTTTCAGAAAAGAGGAACCTATGGCTCTTGGCAAGTTGGCAAGCGGAATATAAAGAGGAAGTAGGCAAGATGGATTTGAGAGAAAACTGTCCTTTTTCATTTAATAAGGAAATAACATAATGATTTTACATGTCTAAGACGTGTATGCCATAAGAGCAAATTTATTTAGGACAGAAGTAAAAGCAGCATTGTCACGCTTTAATACATAAAGACCATGCACCATTACATTTTTTGGTTGCCACCACCTTCCTTGTTATGCAATTCTGAACAACAAAGGAAGTGTCAATAAACATGACTTTTAAGGGAGAATCGAAAGTTAATTTGATAATGGATAAAAGGTTTTTAGTAAGGTGGGGAGCCGCTAGAACATCAAGCAAAGGTAAATCAGAAAAGGAATGAGAAGTGCCAATATAAGTGATGGATAAAGAGACTTCATTACCCAGAACAACATTGTCCTTCCTTTTTTTTTTTTTTTTTTTATAGTTATCAAAGTTTTATTAAAAACATGCTAGCCATTTAGATGATGGCCACCATGAAAAGATGAAGTTTTTACAAAAAAAGACTATTAACTAATGAAAAAAATAAAGAACTAGATAAAACAGAAGAAAGGCTTGCAACATGGCCATGCAAACATTCAGTGTCATCTTTTGCTATTTGTCCAGCTTCGAATGCATTCAGTACTGATATGAAGATCATTACCCGTGTAAGGAAAATAAGCCTCACAATTCCTTAACCAAGCAGATAACCAAAGGAGTGTCAGAGAAAAGTATGAATCCAAATTCGATTTGACATCATTGAAAACCAAATTATTTCTTGTTAACCAGATACTTCAAGGGATACCATAAGAGAGTATTTGCAATGCCTTTCGCTAAAACCTGCCCTTTAACCATCATTGGCCATTAATTCAGAAGCTCATCAAGTATGTGCGGAACACACCAAAAGATCCCCCACCAAAAGAAGAATTTGGCCCATAATGTCCATGCAAATTGGCAGTGAATTAGCATATGATCTGAAGTCTCTATTACAGTGTTATAGAATGGACAAAAGGACTGATCCAAGGATAAAAAGTTACAACTACATAGTAAAGATCTAGTACATAGTTTTTGGAGGAGCTGAAGACTTCCAAGCCAAAGGATAACAACATTGTCCTTACCAACATATTGCTTAGAAAAGTCCAGGATTGTTAAGTCTGGTGTCATGTAAGCAGAGACACCCATGTCCAGATACCAATCAGAGAAGGACCATTTGATACAGGATAAGAACTCTAAAGGGATTCATCTATCCATGTCGAAGGATTTGAATGATCACAGCGATTCCTGCATTTATCAGTTATATAATTACCCTTAATTTTACAGATCTGACATTTTAGATTGTAAGGGCATCAATTACTTCTGGGTCCATTAGGCTGACTATTGATTTTTCTAGATGAGGAGTGTCCAAAATACCTATAAAAATCACCACAGGAGTGTGATTACGAAATTAATTTCAATGTCCAGATAAGGAGCGAGTTACAATAGGCAAAGACTGAGATTCCAAAGATTTTTGGAAGAGATCGTGACTCTCAGCCAGCAGAACCAGATCATGAATGGGAGTCAGCGAAGAGAGCGATAATTGCGTGGAGGAGAAACTAGCAAATTCAGCTCCAAGGCCATAGAGAAACCAATGTGATTTGTCAACTCTATCCATAGGACGTCCATTGGCCAGTAACTGATTACAGAGAGATTTGAAATCTCAAGAAAAATCATTAATAGATCAAGACCCTTTCTTTATTAGTTGTAATTCATCTTTGAGATGAATTTCACAAGTGTTGAATCCATGACTGAAAAGATGCTTAAGAGCTAATTAGACATCACAAGAGGTAGTGAGACCAACAGTTGCACCTCTTGCCTTCTCAAAAAGGGAAGAAAGGATGAGGTTGAGAATCCGCTGGCCGTTGGATTTCCATTCTAGGAATTTGAGAAATATGTTAATCTAGGGATTACTCAAATACTATGAGAATGTTTGTAAAACCACTCTGATTGAGAGGTTGAAATGTATTTTATTTATATAGAGATACATACACATATGACAATAAATGAATAGAAAATAAAATACAACCAGAAAGAAATCAAACAATGAATGATTCATATCTACAATTAAAGGTCAACTACTATAATCAGGAGATAATTAGTGAATGTCATGAGAGGATCCTGGCATATCCTCAACAAGTTTGTCCCCGTAGAAAGTAGAAACAACCAATTATCATTAACTAGTCTTGGGGACTGCAGGCATTGATACTTGTTAATTAATAATAAATTCATTGCATCTATGTTTGCTAATACATTCAAGCATCTTCATGCACGAGGAATCTTACCTGCTGTTCTTTACCCTGCTGTTAACGTTGATCTATTTCATGTACCTCATTCTTGTAAGCAACGAAATTATTGTGTATGTCTTGCATCTTATAACTTTACACAATCTCTTGAAAGAATGAAGAGGAATTTATTTCATTGCATTTTCCCTCCAGTAGTTCAGAATCATATTCTTATCTGTTTCATGTAGCACAGGCTGAGTCTTCTCTCAATCAATCCTTCTCTCAATTGATGAGTTTGGAAAATGGTTTCAATGACAATAACATGACTTTGCTCACTAAGTACTTGCATGTAATTTGTCTGTCAGGTGGATAAGACAATCGGCTGCGAGAGAATGTCGAATACCTGGATCAACTTAGTTGCCTGGCAAAAAGGAAGGAGTCTTTCATCTAGCGTCCTGCTCAACAGATGAAAGAAATAAACTTCTTTCACAGAGCCTCTGTGTCATTTATACTCCTAAGGTGCTTGTCTAAAACATACATCGTGCTTTGAGGTGAAATATGGGTTTAAAATTAATAGTTTATTAATGGAGGATGAACACTTCGGCATAGTCCCTTTGGAGGCAATAGCAGCTCATAAGCCTGTACTTGCATGCAATATATAGTGGTGGCCTTGTGGAGACTGTTAAGGATGTAGAAACAGGATTGCTTGTGGCCCTACCCTGAAGAATTCTCTTTGGCAATGGCTAAACTGATTCAGGATCATCGATATCACACTTGGCATGACCCTACTTGCAAACCCAAAGTTAGGTTTAAACTACGTTTCCTTTTCAAATTGCTTGGAGATTTGATCTAGTCAAACCTAGTTCATCTGATAATTTTTTTTTAATTAATATCATTTTAGTTTTTTTTCCCAAAACAAAATTTTTTAATGAAAAAACTCAATAGACCCAGGTGAATCTATAACGCGCAAGTTAACTTCTCCAACCTTTAACCCTAACCTTGATCGGGTCATAAGTCATAAGTCGGTCAAGTCTTATAAATATGTTTAGGGACCCCAGATGGCAAGCCGAATGGGTGGAGAGGGTCGTAAGCATGTAGTCATGTCATTCTCAACAAAAAAAGAAATTGGCCAGCATTTGAATCAATGTCGAATAAGTTTTACTGGTAGTAAAGAAGATCGAAAGTAGCAAATTTAGCTGGAAGATGATGGTGCAATAGATCTTTTTTTACGATCAAATACAAGATTATTTTGATAGACAACCGTTGCCTCTTGATTAATGGATAGAAAGAGAGAGTTTTGACTATCATCTTTTACATAATTATGTTTTAGTTGCTAGTGAGTTCCAAAGTAGAAATAATGTTCATATTCAAAATCATTATTGAAATTTACCTACTTGTAGATTTTGCAAAAATATTTAAAGGAAAGCATGCTGGAAAACAATCTATTCATATAAATATTTCTCTTTTATAAGGGGGGAAGTTCTATTGGACTTGGACTTACAATGCTTAACATACGCTTACTTATATTAGTGTAAATATAAATTAAGAGACTTGAAAAGATAAAAACTCTTTAATAGTTATACATACATACACCTAGGAGACACTTGGAAAAACTAAAAGAACTTTGACTTCAAAATTAATTCAAATACCCTCTCTTGAAAGTCTCACAATTTTTAAATTTTTAAATTGGAAAAACTAAAAGAAGTTTGAATTCAAAATTAATTCAAACACCCCTTTATTTTTGAAAGTCTCCCAATTCTTCAAATTTGAAATTGGAAAAACTAAAAGAACTTTGACTTCAAAATTAATTCAAACACCCCCTTTATTCTTGAAAGTCTGACAATTCTTAAAATTTGAAAATGTGTTGTAGATTCTTGCAAACTTTAGTTCTTATTACCATTTCGCTTAGCATGCACTTATTGTATTGTTATGATCATTGTCTTATTATAGCTAGATCAACTTGCTACCACCATTCTCTAACCAAAAATCTCTTTTCAAGATTTAGCTCTTCAAGTTGCAATTCCATTTTAGCTCACTTTTCTTTATACTCTCACTACCAAAAAATCTATGAATACAAATAGAAATATTGACGGATTTTTTTCATTAATATTTTACCATGATTTTTATCGTCCGAATTTTTTCCATTGCTAACTCCATCGGTATTTAACGACAGAAATATATTGTCTGTATATACCGAGAAAATCCTAGTTGGAATAGAAGGAATTAGAAAAAACCAAACAGTAAAATGACATGTAAGTTTCTACGGACGCCGTTACCGATGGAATTACTGTTGGATTCAAACAGGCAAGTCGTGCAGTGACATATCACTTATACAGATATAATTGCCAACAGAGTTACTGTTGGAATAATTTCGTTAGTAAATCCTTCGGTAATATTGAATATATAACATGGCCCTCTCCCCTCCCTTATTTCTCCTTCTTCCTTAAAAAACCTCTCTCCAAGAAAACAAACACCCCCCTCACATCCTCCCCTCATCTCAACACAACTCATCATTCTGCAACTTTTATAGTCATAACAGCACTCTATTTAACAGCATCCATGTTCTGATTAAAATTTTATAGCGGATTTTTCATTTTAAGTAAACAAATCTACCATTTTTTTAATTTGAACACAATTTTAAAATGTTAATTTTTTATTGCATATTTTTGTAGTATATGTATGTTTGAGTGTTGTTTTATTGTTTTTTCTCAAACAAACTTGTTGTATGGATTTATGATTTCGTACATGTTATGGTTTGTTTTAGATTTTGTAAAATTGTATTTCTTTGTAAATTATTGAAACTCATGTCGAATTACTGACTTAGGTGTGTTATGATGAAATAAATAATGGCTTTTTTAACAGGTCTATTTTATATTTTGTCAATTTTATTGTCGAGTTGTAATTTTTGTAAATGTGTACAAATTTGTATGTATGTAGATAATTGATAATGAATTAAGAGAAGTATTAAAGTAGGTTGAATAATCTTAAGCTAAGCCAATATTTTTGCAAATTTGTTTAGTTAACGTAGTTAATTAATACATGTTGTCATCATTATTTGATATAGGTTCGATAGAAGTCATGGATGACTTTCATAGATGTATCGAGATTCACCCCAAGGATTGTGGAGGATGAATTGTTGTAATGGGGTTTAGGGTTTTATTAATTACGCAACATCTAATTCGAGAAATATTAGTGGAGACGGTATTAAGTGTCTATGCAAGAGGTGTAAAAATAAAAAGTTTCTCGATCCACATGTTGTAACGATGCATCTTCTACACGAAGGGTTCATTGAGGAATACCTGTGTTGGTATGCACACGGAGAACTATTTGTTCCTCACGAGACCATGGTAGAAAGGATGCTTGGGTCAACTTCTAGTGCTAGCAACGTGCATGAAGTTGTAAATGACAACAGTAATCCTTATAGGACTATGGTTATGGATGCAAGGAGAATGAATCAAGGTCATGTCGATCAATGTCCAATCATAGATGAAGAACCTAATGCAGACGCGACCAAGTGTTTCGATTTTTTGAAAGATTCTAACAAACCATTATAGGATGGTTGCACAAATCATAGTAAATTATCAGTTGTTGCACATGTGTTTACCATCAAGTTGGATTATAGGTTAAGTGAAGCCGGTTATGATAGAATTATCGAATGGGCGAAAAGCATTTTACCTGAAGGGAATTGTTCCCCTCCCCTTGACACTGTTCATAGAACATCACACCGATGGAAATACTGACCATTCATGTTCATCGATGTATTATAGAGGCAAAGGGAATTGTTTCCCTTCATATATCTGTGATGGCAGTTAAAGTTCATTGACTAGGTGGCAAGTTTCCCGAGGGAATCACCGACAAACTATGAATTCCAACACATTGGTAATTAATGCATCATTGAGTGTTTACTATTTACAGTTTTTTCGACGGAATCACCGATGGACCAGAACAAATCTAGAGGGTTTTTTGAAATTTTTAGTGCGAAATGCAAATATCAACGGGACATTACCGAATGAATCACTGATGGACTAATTTAAAATAATAATATTTAATAGTCCATCAGTGATCCACTCAGTAAAACATAGTATAAAACCCAATTAACGTATAAGAACTTCATTTTTTTGTCTCAATCTCAAAATCACTCTCACTCTCTCAAATCCTCTCCTCAAATCTCAATGAACGTACTAGAAATTAAGTTTGCAGACGACCAGTAATATCTCAACTGTTGGAAGCTTGCAATCGATACCAAACACCTAGTCTCCGGAGTTCGTGGCCTTGTTACAACAAGGAGTGCTAGAACATACGACCCATCTAAATAAAAAATATCAACGACTCTCTACAGAATATGAAGAACTCTGTTGAATGGTTATAGATATTAGATCACAGATGGGTGGTACATATGCACTCCCTTTTTGGTCTTATGGTCCCGAGAACTACCAGCCTCCTTCTCCTCCTCCTCTAACGCCACCTTTGTTCTAGTTTCATTGTATTTGAACATATAAATTTGTAATAAATATTTGGCTTTTATATTAAGATAATTTATTTTTACATGAATTTTATATAATTTTATTTTTTTTAATTATTTTCCTTTTCTTTTCAATAGATTTTAAAATATATATATATATTTTAATTATTACGGACGGAGTTACCGATGGACTCAATCTGTCGGTATATTCTAGAAAGTTGGAAGAAAATTATTGCATATGCCACTTCAACTGTTACATCACCGATGAAATTATTCTGTCAGTATTTTACAGAGGGTTGGTGTAAAATTACTCCAAATACGGCGAATATTCCACTTCAATCTAAATGTAGCTATCTGGCAAATATAGGGAGACAAGAAAATCTTGTCTTTTATCGGTGGAAAATGGAATGGGAGTCGTCACTTAGTATTTTGATCACTAAGAACCCTAACTAGTCTCAGAGATCGGGTACAGGGATTGATTGCGTAAAAGGAATGTATTAGCACCCCAAATACGCCTTACCTAAGGTAAGCTGCATTGTTTGATTGTCTGATAAAAAGCTAAGGTGTTATTATATTTTTAATTGTTGGCTCATCTATGGTTCAAGAAAAGTCCTCCTCAATAAGGAAGTCCTTATCTTATCGGGTAAAATCCTAACCGTTATAACGTCTATATAAAAAAATTATATTTTTAATATCAGGAACACGTTTTACGTATAAATTCATAATCCCAGATACTAAAAGAAAACAAATATTTTTTTTAGAATTTTTGAAATATTGGCCTATGTTGCGATGTCGCGGTCGCACAAATTAATTACCCTAGCTTCAAACACAACACACAAGATAGTATAGAGCA
>Ga0325410_1002109_pt1 | contig 22194 bp, 19 predicted proteins | sample PopdelMetagenome_16_FD_206182 | JGI IMG/M metagenome (GOLD analysis project Ga0325410, IMG submission 206182) | Populus deltoides microbial communities from Bellville, Georgia, United States - Xylem-PdIQD-R3 | ecosystem: Host-associated > Plants > Phyllosphere > Stem > Wood/Secondary xylem...
CAAGATGAAAAGCTTATTTATTTTATTGAAATTACTTGGAAAAAATTTAATGTAATATGGAAAATTACTGATGTGCCGTTGAGCAATGTTTCAAAAAACTTAAATTAAACAACAATTAGTCTTACTAGAAATTCATACCACAACGTTTTGCCTGGCAGAGTACTCCATGACTCACAGAGGCACCAGTTTGCGAGAGTGAAGTTTGTTGTGGTAGCATAGAAAATCCACTTTGATTGTGCTTGTGTTTGGTGTTGCTTTATGAAGTGGCCTTGTACCGAGAAGCTTAAACTTTGAGCTAAATGGCAAATGCTCTACCATGGTATGGGAGTTAGGCACACATAGCACTTAGACTATGTTTGTTTTTGGAAAGTAGTTTCTGAAAAATTATTTTTCAAATTTTTTTGTGTTTGTTTATCATTAAAAAAGTTTGTCAACAGAAAACATTTTCCAATTAAAGGAAAATTTGACTTGGTTTCCAGGAAAGTGTTTTTCTGAAAAATTTGGGCGGAAAACACTTTCTGGAAATTGTGAAAAATTTAGAAATGTCATATTATTTGTTGATTATATCAAATTTGATCCTCAAACTTTTGATTAGATCAAATAGTCTCGATATGTGTCTTATCTTTTAATACTGGATGCCAGAATGACATGTGAACGAATAATTATGAATACTATTTAATTAAAAGACTTGGAATTTTATATTTTGATCTCATGTGAAGCTTGTGACTTGTCTTGTTAAGAAATTGAAGAAAAATTCCCTTTTAATTTCCTTCTCTGGTGATGATTATGTGAGGAGCGCCCAAATACTTAACTTTTTCGTTAATTATATATTAAATTGAATGGTACAATTGAAAAATAAAAATTCTTTAATTATATAATTTATACAAAATGTATTTCAAATGCCTAATCGAGAGTATTCTAGAATGATAAATTTGAGGTTTGTCTTTGAAATTAAGTGTGCAAGAAACTATGAGGAAAAACAAAACAAAACTTACTGAAAAATATTATAAAAAGCTAATAACGATAGCTAAATACTAAATTATAAAAGTTGAAAGACAAATATTGCATATATTAATATATATGACTTTGCATTTTAGATTTTTCTATTTAGTTATATAGAGATAAAATTATTTATAAATAAATCTAAAATATAATTCCTTATTTTTTATTAATATATTTTTACGTTATTTATTCAATAAAACAAAAAAAAGAATAAATGTATAAAAAAATTCAATGATTTAAATTAAGGATAAAAAGGTATCATAATATATTTTATTTCTAAAAAAATACAGCTTTTTTAGCTATGTTGAATTTATCTTCATCACGTCTTGTGACACGACTCTGGAGGTAGATGTCAAATAAATCGATTAAGATATACTGGTAACGAATATTATTTAACATAATGGCTTCATAATTCAATGGCTTCCATTGTCAAAGCCATTTTCCATGGCAGGATTGAAAGATGTGATGATTCACTCCCTTCAGTAATATTTGAAGACTGTTTAGCAGATAAACTAACAGAAAAACCTCAAGTAAAATCTTCAACAAGTCACTTGACAAGTTGAGTATTGAAAATACCTACACACCAATTTATCAGTTAGAGATCTCCTATACAAGATGGAAATGAATATACACCCAAAGGAAAACCGATGAAAAGCATTGCATCTTTACTGAATGATCCTTACGCAAAGCATATGAATGTTATTTGACAGTCACCTCAATTTGTGGGGTTAGGTTCATATCCTACAAACTGTTCCGGAAACATAATAGTCAGAGATTCTAAGAAAATTGCTCTAAAGTAAAAAAAGAAGAAGAAGAAGAAAGAAAGAATGATAAAATAAAAAGAAGAAGAAAAGGTCGCCAGAGCAGTCTATTTTCTGCCTGATTGTTTCACCCATGACTGTAGAATGACAGCCAGACTAATAGTCACAAATCACTCGCTGAGCTGTAAGTTTGTTGGATTGTTCTGCTTTGCTTTGCCTTTTCTTTTGCCAACAGAACCTTATCTTGACTTCATCTGCCTATTATCATTTATGACGTTCTTGATTTGCTTTTTTTCTTTAAGAGCTGTTTCTTTGCCTTTCATGATTTTAACAACCATTAATTTTATTTATCAAAGTTTTGTTAGCAAAAAAATTAATGGTTGTTAAAATCATGATGTGACTCTCGTAAAATTATACAATTAATATATATCTAATATGTAAAATTAAACTAAAATTTAAACATTAGTAAAATTGATTAAATTCATTTAAAATCAATGAAACTCATTTAAACTCGATCAAATTTATAAACTCAAACCGATTTTACGAGTTTGAAAGACGTATAAAATTATGTTATCTGGTAATTTGTATATTAGTATTTTCATTGTTCCAAATTTATATCTTACAAAATTTATACAATCTGATAATCAAGGGTTTGATTTTGATTGTCATAACCCAATTCTATGTTATTCCTCAAAAATTTATTTATTTATTTATTTATTTATTTTATCTATTTATTTATTTCAAAATAAAAATCAAAAAATAAAATAAAGGCTGGCAACGTGGAGAAAGCAGGCCGGGAAATCAAGCTGCAATTTTTGGAGGAAATTCAAGGCCTAATTGTACCTCATTATGCCCAAAAGTGAAGAAAAAATGCAAGTTCAAGGTCAAATTAAATGGTTATTGGACGAATTTGCATAAAAATTAAGTCCAATGACATAATTAAATTTTTAATAGGCCAATTTGATTTAATCATGGGCCAAATTAAATTTTAATTATGTTTAAGAATTAATTTAGGTCCAATTGAAGGATTTAATTAGGTGCAAGGACTTAATTATACTTTAAGCAGGTCAAATTAATTTGAGGGCTTAATTGGTGAAAAATTAAGTTTAGGAGCCTAATTTGGACTTAATTGAGAAGATTGGAATTTTAAGAGACAAATTTAATTTTTACCACGTTATTTGATTGAAATTAAGGGCCAAATTGCAAGAAAATTAAAGTTTTGGGGTCAATTAGGGGTTAAATTGAAGAAATTCGCAGCCAGAGACCAATTTGTAAAAGGCGCCGGATTATAGGGGCCTAATTGACAAAAACCGGGGACCAAATTGAAGAAATTAAAAGTTTAATGGTCAATTAGGGGTTAAATTGACAAGATCCGAGACCAAGGATCATATTGCAATAGACGCGTAACTTTGGGGTTCCAATTGAAGTTCATCAGGGACTTAATTGTATTAAATCAAAAGTTTAGGGACAATTAGGGGTTCAATTGCAAGATATTGAAAGCTGGAGGACTAAATTGAAAATCTGTTAAAATCCCTAATTCAGGCCAAAACGGCACCGTTTTTCTTTAAAAAGGGACCAGACGACGCGTCGTCTGGTCACTATTCATTATCTTCCTTATTTTTCCAGAAAATCTGGTCCGGTCACCTCCTTTGCAGGTGCATTTAATGCACTTAACGTCCACCAAATTTGCCAAACTGTGCACGAAACTGATCACCAGACATCCCTCTACGTCTGGGTATGTTCATCATCAGCTCACTGGCATATAAACGGACGTGGTACCACTCCAAATAGGCCACCTCAGGCAGCCTGCAGCTGCAAATTGACAGTGCACCATGCCTACTTTGAGCCAATGGTTGGGATCCTTCCCAATCGAATCAAGGGCTGGTATTTATTCTCCTGTGAAGACAAGATTACCCTCTTCCACCCCTAGAAATAGGAGCAGATTTCACGTTCTGAGGGAGAAGAAAATCGAACTCAAAGTTGGCCGAAAACCAGCCTTCCCTGCCCATTTTTCCTGCAACCGACCACTTCTCTGCCTTCTCTCTCCACCGTGGCTTTCAGCCACCGCCATCTTCATCACCCGTCTCCTCTCCATCATCCCCACCTCCAGTAGCCATCAAACCATCTCACGTGATGGTTGCACCACTTCTCTCTCTCTCTCTCCTCTGTAAAAATTTCCTTAACTGCCATTGTGACCTCGGCAACAGCGGCAACAGCAGAAGCAGCGGCCACCACCTTGCCCAAAAGCTCTTTTCCTTCCCAAAGACAGCCAGGGTAGCAGCTCTCTCCTCAACCACTCCGACAGCTCCAACCGTGAGCTTCCCTTCTCCTTCGCAGGCCTCTGTTTTCTTCCTCTTCCAGCGGTGACCAGAGCCAGCCACCCTCCTCACCACAGCAGCCACACCGTGCACCACCGGTCAGGACGCCAGCTCCCTTAACGCCAGGTAAGCCTCCCTCCTCCTTTCTTCTTCTCCCTCCCTTCTCTGTCTGTTATCGCTGCACGTGAACAGTGCAACGTGAATTATAATTCACGTTGCACTGTTTCGTGCAACTTAGTCACTGGGCTGCCAGTGACTAAGTTGCTTTGGGCTGGACCTGTTCTAGCCCAGCCCAGTTGGCTGGTCTGGGTCCAGCCCGTCCCCAAAATAAAAGGCAGCATGTTGGGCTGAGTTCGGCCCAACCTTTTTAGGCCCATGCCAGCCCACCTGTTTTTAGGTCTGTGTTTGGCCCAGCCCACCTATTTAAATAATATTTAATTAATTAATACATATAAAAATAATTAAAATTTTTCAAAAATCCTTTCAAAAAAGTTGTGATTTTCTCAAATATTTTTCTACCAATTTTGCATAATATCGGGTTGTATATTGACACTGTAAAATACAAATCCGGTATTAAAATACCCAGTTTTCTTCAAAATTTTTCATAAAAAAAGAAGCTCTTTTTTCAAAAAGATAAAAAAAAATATTTTGTTGCATACGACCAAATTCTAAAAAATTTCAAGCATATTTTTCATAAACAAAAAAAAAATTGCATCTTTTTCATGTTTAAAAAAATCAAAAAATGAATATCGTAACCAGTTTATGATTATCCATTAGGATTTGACCAACATGTCAAAAATCTTTTTCCAATCTTTTTTTTTAGGTTGTAGACTTTAATATTTGTGGGGTGTAAAATTACATGATAAAGTACACCTTCAAGTATTAAAGATACAAGTGTAAAAATGTGATGCTAAAATTCAGACTTTAAAACTGTTAGGATTTACCCCGATAAGGTAGAGACTCTCTCATGAAGAGAAATCTGCCTTGAGCCTTAGAAAAGACCAACGAATAGAAACCCGACTTAGAAAAACAATCAAACAACAATGCAGCTTACCTTAGGTAAGGTGCATTGGGGGTGATGCGTCTTTCCCTTGCACAACCAGTCCCTTACCCAGACTCTCGCAGACCATAGGTTCCTAGTGACCATAATACTAGGTGGCGACTCCTAAACATTAATCATAATTTTATGATTAAATCCAAAAACCCTTCCCAACACACAACACCCCTCATCAGGAGGCACAACACGAGCCTCCACCGTCGCCAGACGACGTCGCGCCCCCCGCGACATTGACTATAATTATTATAATTTTTTTAACGATACGAGTTATCTGTGGGTTTTATTTTTGTAAAATAAAAAAACTGTTAACATATCAATAGGCAAATTCCTTTGTTTTAGTTGTCAAATATATAGAATAAAAGTTGTAAATTGGCATGCTTGACTCTTAGAGTAATTAATGTTAAATGACCTATCAAAATTTGTAGGGACTCGTTTTTTTTTTTTTTGTAAATGATGAAGTAAGTCAGTCAATTTGTTCAAAAAATAGAGGAATCAATGTGAAAAAAAATAAAGTGTTTGAACTTTTTTATTGTTTATTTTATTTTTGTTTTAATTATGTTATATTATTAATTACTACTTTACTGAAATTGTTAATATATAATTAATTAAAATATTTTCCTTATAATTTTATGATTTAAATTTACAATTCAAGGTTATATTATATATTCCTTATACACAACCTTACTTTTGTGGTATGCCATTTAGAAATATAAAGCACAATAATGGATGCAAATTCCAAATCTGAAAAATCAAAGAAAATGTCACTGTGCTTGAATTCCAAGCCAAGAAGACCAAAACGTCAACTGTCGTCAACAATGGCAAAATATCGAAGAAAATGTATTCAGCCTCTATAATGGATGCATTATATAATGTCACTGTGCATGGACCTGAGGCCAAATGTGTAAATAGCTTTCCAAATGTTTATTGGATGCATTTGTCTGAGTTCTATCCCTCCATTTGATCTAGTGGGAGACACATAAAATGTTTAAATTTTATTTTTCAAAGTTTTGTTTTAATTAAAAGGTTATTACTATAAAAAAAAATATAGAAAACTTCAATAATACCGAATAAATTATTAGCCATGGTTTTGCACTTTTGCATTTTTTTCTCTCGTGATTGCACCTTTAATGGTTTAAATTATTGGCCCTATCCTAAAGTCTTCGAGTGGGATGACTTGTGATTGACTTGTGTGTGACTACAATAGTTAATGGAGTGTTGATAAATTATCAGCTCCTCGTCAATCATCAGTGATATATAATTAGCATACATGATTGTAAAGCTAGCAGACAAGTTTTGCATCCTGCAAACGTCATTATTATTTGTTCTTATGTTCCTCGTTGCGCTGGACCTAACCATATAAATTAATGCCACTGGGCCAGTGGGCCGTCATGTGAAAAACAACTTGTTGGACAAGATGTAATATTCAATAATCAAGTCATCGCCAATGGGCCAGTGGCTCAGCTGGCAATAGCACCCCCCTCCCCTAAAGAGGTGTTATTGCCTATGTTAGATATTCCGTCCAAAGCATCATTTTAGATATTGAACTTGGTGAATGTCATGAATCATGTAATTTATTACCTTCATTTGTATCAATTCCCTTCCTACTACATTCTTCTTTTGTCCCCTTCGTTGTCGTTACAAGACGAGTAAACGCGTTTTCTATAGCAGCCAACACCATGCGCAGATGAAGGGAATCAGAAGCAAATAGGGTGCATTAGATGAAGTATCCAGCATTAATTGGATTATCAACCGTTGGTTTGGAAATCATATCAAGATCTGCTTTTACTTGCATGTTCTTGCAAAGCACCAAATCTCTTACTCATGAAGATTCAATTCTTCAAGTATTATTTTGTAAAGAATTTACGGTGTACCCACACACAATTTTAATAAAAACAAATATTTTCCACACTTTTATCTTATTATTTTTCAGGCTAACTTGGTTTGTACAATAAATATGCTAGAGGAGAAGGATGCAATCCATTTGGCTTGAGAAGGATGCAACTACAGAGGAAGTAAAACAAGTTGTTTGGGTCTGTGATGGGTCAAAGGTTTCGGACCAGATGGATTTACTTTCACTTTCTATAAAAAAGCATGGGACTATCTAGAAAAAGAAAATTTTCAGATGGTGAATGAATTCTTCAGGCATGCTAAGCTTCCAAAGGATGTCACCACTTCTTATATTGCTCTTCTACCGAAATCCAAGCTACCTACCGGATTTTCATGGTATAGACCAATTAGTCTGGTGCATATTTTATACAAATTGTTTCTAAAGTTCAGTCATCCAGGTTGAAAAAAGCTATTCCTTGCATTATTAGTTCTAATAAGACAGCTTTTATAGCAGGAAGACAGATCTTAGATTGTTTCATGATAGCCAATGAGATTGTCCATGGTGTAAAGAAGAAAGGGATTCATGGATTCATGTTGAAAGTCGACTTCCATAAGGCCTTTGACTCAGTGCTTAGGGATTACTTAGAAGAGGTGATGAATTATATATATGAACTTTGGGAGAAAATGGAGATCACTAATCCATGAATGCATCTCAGGTTCAAAACTTGCTATCCTGGATAATGGTTCTCCAAGCCAAGAGTTCAGAATGGAATGAGATTTACGGCAGGGTGATCAACTGTCTCTGTTTTTTTTTTATTTGATATAGCAGTGGAAGGATTGTCAGTATTGTTTCAAAGAGCTTGCACATCGGGGTACATTAGAGGAATAGGCTATAGCCACAGTGATTTTCTTAGCCACCAATTATCTTACTACAACGTTCCTAGGCCTTCCACTGGTGCAAACCCAAAAAGGTTATCAACCTAGAAACCAATTATCTCTCAAGGTTTCGAAATTATCTTAATAGTTAGAAAAAATTAAGAATATATATTTGCGTCTGGATAAGGCATAATAATAAAAAGAGAATAAAAATATAACAACGAAAAGAAACAAAAATATTGAGGGACTTGGGCCAGGCTGGGTTTTAATTCAGTTGTCTTTGTTTTACCACTTAGCCAGCCCCATTTTAGTGAATTTAAATTGAGATTCGTTGTCAGAATCTCAAGTGAAATGGGAGCTCTAAAAGAGTCCTCTCTCCAAATTAGTCTGAAAATTCCCGCTAACAACATAGAGAATTGGACAGGACTAAACTAATCCATCACCTTTCATTGTTCTTCAGCATATAGTGAGTACAAAACAAGGATAATACAAAAGTTTTATCTTTTATCTCTTCTTGTTGTTCTTTTAGCAAGAACTTCAAAAAACATGGACTTACAGTACATTTCTACTCCTTGAACATTTCACCAGCTACCTTGAAGGATCATATCAAGGTTAGGAAATCGGAAAGGCAAGCTTTTAAGTATAGCAGGGCGTATATGTTTGTTGAAAAGTGTGTTGAATTCTCTCCCTCTTTTCTACTACTTCCCACATTCCTAATGCCTATAGGGGTGATTAAAGCCATTACTTCAATTCGGAGAAGATTTTTATAAATGTTTATTTTGAAATAGCACAGTTAGTAAAAATAATTAGCAAATTGTAGCGCATGCAGAGAAAAATGGGCAAACTAGCATGCTTTGGAGGGTAATGCTATTCTCGTTACCATAATAATGACATAAATATCGACACTTAAAATAATATTTATGACTTACATTATTATTAATGAGATGTCATGTGAGCATGTGATTTTATTACGAGGTGGAGACCATGATATCTTTTGGAATGTCAAGGCAAAAAAATAGGATTGATAGCATTCAAGGGTGAAGAGGTATACAAGGCTTAGGTGGGTTGCAGCCTGGATAAAAAAATAAATCATAACCTTCAATGTACAAAACTCTAATTCACACATATATTAATGGTTTGAATAAGTTCAGTTTTTTTTAGTGCTCTAATGGGTTTTAATTAAATTTCCTCAAATGTATTCCATCAAAAAGCCATCGACATTAGTATTCCCATCTAATATTATTTAGGATTGCAAAATAATTTTTAGCAAATAACCAAAACGCATAACTTAGTAAAAACCTAATTTAAATATTGAATTTTTTTATTAAGTTTTTATATAAATAATTTATCTTTTATCCAACAAATTGATAAGAATATTTTTCAGGGAGAACTCCAACAAAAATAATTAAATTATATTCTTTCCTTTATCTTTAATATTTTTAAAAATATAAATTCATTTTGGATTTCACGTACATAAACTAAAAGATTTTAGTGATATATATTATGGTATTAAAAGCAAGATGTTATTAAATATATTAATCTTGGTTCGGTTAAAATTTAAAAAACTAACCAGTTATATCGTGACATCCATTAACTAAATCTTGTTAATACATTTATTAAAATTTAATTATTTTATACAGTAATTTATGAGCTTTTACAATAAATTCTCTTACAAAATAGGGAAGATAAATAATAATTGGGAAGATAAAAATTTTATTAGCAAATAACCTAAATAAGATACTAGTGAAATCCTAATTGATAAAATTGAATATTTTTCATTAAGTTTAGATATGAATAGTCTATTTTTTATTAGATAAAAAAAAAATATTGTCTTCTTTAAAAAGATGGAGAACTCCTACTTATGAACTTGACAATTGATTTAATTATATCCTATTTTTTACCAACTAATAAAAACATTACTTTGAATTTTGAGAGATACTGAATTTAATTCTCCTTATACATGTGTAATTTATTTGCACACAATATGAGATTGACATATCAGATATGAATTCTTCATATAAAAAGATCACATGTCATTATTTTTAATAATTAAAATTGATTTTTAGTAGTTGAAACAATGATTTTTTAATTTATATTTAAGTTTTTAGTCTTACCCATATATATTTATTTTTAAATGTAATAAAACAAAATTAATGATGTAAAGTTTTTATTATAGTAGTTGATGTAGGTGAGATGGGTGAAATTTTTCTGCAGGATAGCTAGAGTCTGTGTCCCCTCACCATTGGCTATAATATCCAATGAAAATATTCAAAGAAAAAAAGAAGAGATGATTACCGATGTTAATACTATTCATATTTTTTTCTTCCGCGAGTAAGATATTATTTTTTAAAAAAAAATTCAAAAAATATTAAAAATATCCTGATGGTTAGATTTAATAGTATTTTAGTTAAATACCCTTGATTAGATCTAATCTAATACTGCGTACCACACTGGATGAAAACCGAAATCCATCTCAACCCTTAAACAAATCTGCCTTGTGATCTAATTTAGCCACATCACTACGTGTACCTAAAATCCTGTGCATCTTATCACACCGAAGCCAATATCTATCCATCAAGTCCGTCCGATCAACTTTTAAATAAAGCTAACCACAGCCGCATGATCAATTCAGAAGTAATCAAGCGATCCACATGCTTCAGCTGCACGGGCTTAACATGCTAATGTCCGCACTCTAGTACATCTCGGAGACTCTCTCTCCTCTCACCGGCGACTCTCTCTCTCTCTCATCAGATCTCTCGAAAAAAACCTCCATGAGACAAGGGTTTGATCTTTGAATAAGAAAAAGAAAGGATCTGAGGGTCCAAATGAATTGATTTATTCGAAAAATGTCTTACGAACAGGAAACACTGCAACGATGCTAGGCCACTCCGTTACGCGTTAATGTATTTACTGACATGGTTGAGTACGCGTTTTTGACCCTCTGACCATAATAATGACATAAATATCGACACTTAAAATAATATTTATGACTTACATTATTATTATTAATGAGATGTCATGCGAGTATGTGATTTTATTACGAGGCGGCGACCATGATATCTTTTGGAATGTCAAGGCAAAAAAAAGGGATTGATAGCATTTCAAGATTCCTCTGAAACCTCCGTAGGAGTATTAAGTTTTTTTTATTTTTGTTAGAAAGTAGTTTTTTTAAAAAATAAATTTTAAAAAAGTAAATTTTAAAAAAGTATTTTTTGATGTTTGGTAGTGTAATGAAAAATAAATTAGAAAATATTTTTCAGTGTTTGGTTATGTCATGAAAAATAAGCTAGAAAATAACTTATTAATGTTTTATTTTTCTCAAGTTTATTAAAATAATGAGGAACAAATCTTACAAATTAAAAAGTTGAATGAAAATGAAATTGAAAAAATATATAATTTCATAAATTATATCAAATAAAATAAATAATAATCAAAATAATAGAGATCAAATCTAAAAAATTTTAAAAAAATAAAAGATGAAGAAATTAAAATAATAATAATTAACATTTCATAAATTATTTCAAATAAAATAAGTAACAATCAAAAGAATGAGGACCAAATTTGATAGATAAAAAATTTTAATAAAAAAATGATAAGGAAAAAGCAAATAGCAATTATAAAAATAAGGACTAAAATTAATATAAAAATTAAATTTTAAGAGATGAAATTGAAAAATAAATATTCAAAACAAATTATATATAGCAATCAAAAGTTTGAGGATCAAATTTGATATAATCAGCAAATAATAACATTTCTAAATTTTTCACAACTTCCGGAAAGTGTTTTCCACCCAAATTTTTCATGAAAACATTTTCCTGAAAACCAAGCCAAATTTTCCTTTGATTGGAAAGTGTTTTCCGTTGACCAACTTTTCTAATGGCAAACAAACACAGGAAAGTTTGGAAAGTGGTTTCCCGAAAACCACTTTCCGGAAAACAAACACAGCCAAAAGAAAAAACACTTTCCTGGAAACCAAACTAAATTTTTCTTTGACTGGAAAGTGTTTTCCGTTGACCAACTTTCGTAATAGCAAACAAACATAAGAAAGTTTGGAAAGTGGTTTTCCGAAAACTATTTTCTGAAAAATAAAAATGGCCTAAAACAAAATAATAAACGGAAAAGTCTATTAAATAATAAATTCTTGTTTCTCATTCGAAACAAGAATGCCTTGTTTTTTTGGAAAAAAACCAAGGGAGGGTTTAAATTGTGCCTCTGAGCGCCTTATTCGAAACAAGAACAGAAAAAACCTCCATAAGATAAGGGGTTGAGTCATGAGTGGCCTTACTTCCATTTGACCCTCCCTTACGCGTTTTTGACCCTCTGACCATTTTGGTGCTTCTTTAATTTATTTGGTTTTTACACTACAAATTTAAATTTTATCACTTATAAGATTTTATAAATCACCTTGAAGTCTCAAGAATATACAAGGAAAAGGAAATATCAACACATAAAATATTTCAAGCATATAAAATTTTATCACTTATAGTGGAGAACTTTTTACGGGACATGGAGCAATACTTCAGCGTGGCAAAGATTCGGTTGGCTGAACAAGTTAACATCGCAGTGATGTATCTCACAGGAGATGCAAAATTATGGTGGCGGACAAGGTCCAAGGAGGATCTTAATGCTAGACGACCGAAAGTGAGACATGGAAGATTCTGAAATGGGAGTTGAAAGAACAATTTCTTCCCAACAACACGTCCTAGATTGCGAGGGAAGACTTGAAGAAGTTGAGGTAAGATGGGTCGGTGCGGGAGTATGTGAAGAAGTATAGTTCTTTAATCCTTGATATTGATAATATATCTGAGGAGGACAAGTTGTTCAATTTTCTTTCAGGACTTCAACCATGGGTGCAAATGGAATTGTGTACGCAAAGGGTTTCAGACTTGTCATCTGCTATTGCTAGTGCTGACGGGTTAGTGGATTTGAGGCCAAATGATAGCGACGAGAATGCTGGAAATTCTGAAAATTCATCGAAGGAATGGACAAAAAAGAAGAATAATAAGAAATTTGGTGGAGAGGAACCTAAACAAGCTGGTGGTGATGGAAAATCAGAAGGGAAGGCTAACGGTAAGGGTTCAAAATCAAATTTACAATGCTTTATTTGCAAGGGAAATCATTTTGTAAGGGAGTGCTCGATGAGAGCACAACTTAGTGCTATTTCCGTGGAGAAGGATGGAGAAGGAACGGCATACGTAAATCCTATATGTGTGCTCAACACTAAGTGAAAGAGTTAGTGGCAAGGGGCCAGCCTAGTCAATGAGGACTTAGGCGTGGCCAAACTGCCTTGGGCAAGGCAGAATTGGAGGAGTTTGATAACTTTGACGATGGACAGATCATGGTTTAACTCTAGGTGCGAGGATGCGCCAACAAAAAGCACACTGCATAGAATTTAGCAGCGATGGACAACGGCACCCTTGCATGGGCTAAGACGAATTTGGCAAGAAGAGTTGATTGTTGTACAATGAACAAGTAAGCAATATTTAAATTTTATACTTGTAGTTTTGGCACGCAGAATGGTTGGAGAACTAGATGTTCGTATGGGAGCTTATGTGGTTCTTCAAAGGGATTTTGTGTGGATGTATTTCGTGAAGAGGGATGGACACCTTGGGGACGCTTGCGATTAGTGTCTGAATTTCATGAAAACATGCTTGCTAGTATGATGTGTTTGGCATTTGTGGAAAACTAACGAGCCAAAACAGAACGTGTCACAGCTTGGTTTTGAAACAGGTTGACGAAATTCAGTAGACTGAATTGTTGTTGAATGAGGGCAAAGCTAGAGGTTTTGTGGGAGAAACATGGATTGTGACGAGGAACAATGCGGTGCGAGGGTACTTCAAATCTATCCGATGAGGGCGTCGGATTCTTTTGGTGGGGGTGGTTTGTAACAGTGTCAAATGTGCACGAGGTGCACACTTCGGTAGGCTGTCCAAAATAGTGCCTAAGGGTGCTGGCAGCTATGCCAACAGTGGGATAAATCGGTAGCGCATATTTATGCAGCTGTAAGTTTGTCAAAGGAAAATCGGCAGCGCAGATTGTTGACGAACATGGGCTGGACGATGGAATGTCCAGGCCAGGCAGGAAAACTCGTCAGGAGGATAGGCTGATGAGAACAGGGGCTGTCGAGGAATTCGGCAACGCAAACATTGGCAGCTCGCACGTAGATGCGAATTCAGCAGCGCAAGAATTGACATCCTGCACGCAGATGCGAATTCGGCAGCGCGCAACGGCTTGTGCAAGTCATGGGTTCGACTTGGCACGATCTGAAACTTGGACAAAGGACTATCCAAGGCATACGAGTGACTCAACAGCTGAAGAAGCAAGAGCTGGCAGATGGGGCTGCCAGGTGGGCATGCAGAACGTGGGCAGTGGCAGTCATGGTCTTCCTAAATCATGGGGCAGAACGTGGGTGAAGTGGCAGCATCATGGGAGCAGAATGTGGGAGCATAACTAGGGTGCTCTCCAAGCTGCTAAGATCATGGAGAACATGGGGGAGAAAGTGTCCCACTATGTCCTGAAAAATAAGAGATCATGGGTGAGCCTTGTAGCTCACATACTTGGCTATAAATAGTTGTTGATGCTCTTAGATGTATGGAAAAAAAGCATACAAGATAGGGAATGCATAGAGAGGAAATAACGTGTGTAAGCTTGATTGTGTAGCATGCGAATTCTGTGCATAACACACATTGTGTAATTCTTTGTTGACGAGATAAATAAAGGTTGAGAGTTCTTCTTGTATTCTCGGTGTGCTTTGTGTTGTGCAATCTACTTGTGTATTCGCTTGTCTTTTAACTTGGGAAAGTGGGGAAACCTCTCGGGTGAGGGAAACACTTAGTTACTAGGCAAACACGAGTAACATTGTCGAGGGAAGGCTGAGTCTAGCGAGGGACTAGGCTGCCGCACAGGTTTATTCGCGAAGCGAAAAATTACCCCGTGACAATAACCATGCTAAAAAAAACTCTGAAGTCATCCTAGATATCTCCTCAGCTATCCTAAAAAGCACATTGGCTGGTCATCCAGCTAGGAATCTCTAGTATCCGTCTTTGCTGGTTCGATTCACACATGAAGAAACTGCATGTCACTCTCTAAAGCCTCTGATAACAAGATGGCTCTGGCAATTAAACATGAATTACATCTAAGGAGTTGCATCTTCAAATTAAGTCCATTCGGGCAATTCATCGAACAAGAACTGATCTGCTCAAATTATATCATATAAGAAAATTATTTTGTCTTAGACCGAGTGAATCTTATTTGTTTTGAGATGGGGAGCAACTTAAATGGTATGCAATTTTCGATCTCTTATTAAATCCACATATTAGAACTGAAGCACCCTAGTACCACTAATCTCATCTGAAATTTTCTTTGCTACTGGTAATTTTTTTGTTGACTTCTTCTACACCCACTCGTCATTACTGAGACTCTGATGCAACGTACCAATGCATTAAATATGGAATAGACATACCAACGAATTAAGAAGGAAAACATCAAAGTCACAATATCTTAATTTTCCATGATACTTTATAGCGAAGATGCTAAGAGAAACCCCACAGAATTTGACATCCACCTAACACCAAGGACTAAAACTGGAACTGAGTTTTTAATTCATGCATTTATAATGAAGGTTTCATTTCCAGTCAAGATTGGCAACGCAAATAGTCCACAGCTCCTAATTATGAGTAAATATTGAATGTTCTAATCACTTAACTTGCCCCTGTCCTGCACCTTTCTTTAATCCTTCAAACCAAATCACTCATTTACTATGGAATGGACACACCAAAGAAGAAGAACCAGCTGCTCTTGGAAAGACAACTCATCCACAATCTCTTGACCTCTCATCAAATCAACTAGTTGGGAGAATTCCCAAAGAATTGGGAAATTTAAAGTTGATTGAACTTGAACTCAACGATAACAAGCTTTCAGGTGATATTCCTTTCGATATCGCATCGCTATCTGATCTCGAAAGGCTTGGCCTGGCTGCGAAAAAATTAAATGCAGCAATTCTTAAACAGCTTGGCAACTGTTCAAAACTGATATTCTAGAATATCAGCAAGAATAGATTGACAGGGAGTGTGCCTGCTGAGATGGGGTCTTTACAGTCTCTTCAAAGTCTTGATCCCCTGCTGATGGGAGATGTAGCACCGGAGCTGCAGCGGCTAGAGGTATTAAACCTCTCCCATAATATGCTGTCTGGTCTCATTCCAACCAGTTTTAGTAGACGGCAAGGCCTCACTAAAGTGGATTTATCCTATAACAAGTTAGAGGGTCCCATTCCTGACATCAAAGCCTTTCGCGAGGCACCATTTGAAGCAATTCGCAACAACACCAACCTGTGTGGCAATGCTACTGGTTTGGAGGCTTGTGCAGCTCTCAAAAAAAAGAAAACTGTGCATGAAAAGGGCCACAAAGTTGTCATTTTCACTGTATTTTCTCTCCTGGGTAGTTTTTTGGGATTGATTGGAGGTTCTTTTTTTCTTTTTCCAAAGCAGAAGAAAGAAAAGATTAATGGCACGCGTTTCTCCACAAGGTGAACTGAATTTTTTGTTACATAAAAAGGTGATGTTCAAGCGTTCTCGATGTTTTTTTTTTTTTTTTTTAAATCCATGACTTGAAATGATAGAAAGAAAAAAATTAATAATAATAACAATTGCCCCCAAGAATCTAAATAAGGACGAAATTAAAAAAGAAAAATAAAGAACGTGCAAATACAAGTGAGGTTGCCAAAATCCATAAACTAGATCATATATACAAATGAGATAATTCAATAGAAGGTAAAACAAAAAGAATAAAGTTTAATTTGAATAAAAATTAAATTTTAAAGGATGAAATTAAAAAATTAAAAAAAACAATCTCAAAAAATACATGGTTCACCTGGCTAAACCTATTAACTAAATTACGAGACGAGGATATCCTAAATAAAAAGAAACCGAAGAAAATAACAAACTTTATATTTCAAAATAAACAACATAGAAAGATATTATTGAAAAAAAAAACAATATTAACCTATGTCAACTTTTCAAACTATAATTCTAACTAGTGACTAAACAGAAAACATCCCATCTAGAAAACTACCATTTTAAAACTCAATTCACACTGGTGGGTTGAGATGGGGTTTAGGCCAGGCTGGTTTCAAAAGGAATTTAGGGAAAATTGACCCGGGAGAATTTATAATGAAGACTTCATTTCCGGTCAAGATTGAATGTTCTGATCGCTAATCTTACCCTGTCCTGCACCTTTCTTTCAATCTTACTCGTGAATTTATAATCTATCATTTCTTTCCCATATATATACGCATGCAGGGCAAATCATTTTATACATCCTTTTTAAGAAATTAAACCACCAAGGCCATGGCTTCCCACATCTTTCTCGTATCCACAGCTTTTTTGGTTTTTTCCTTACTTGCTTATGCTTCCTTCTTTGCTTCTTTTGCGTACTCGGCTAGTACTGGAGCTGCTGAAGTAGCAAATGGAAGGAAGGAAGCGGAAGCTCTTCTAGAATGGAAACTCAGTCTTGACAACCAAAGCCAGTCTCTCCTGTCTTCTTGGGCTGGAGACAGCCCTTGCAACTGGTTCGGAATCAGTTGCGACAAGTCTGGTAGTGTCATCAACATAAGTCTGCCCCATTCTAGTTTGAGAGGTACGCTTAAAAGTCTCAGATTCTCTCCCTTTCCTAAGTTGATTGGGCTTTTCCTTAGCAACAACTCGCTCTATGGGTCTATTCCTTCACATATAGGTAACCTTTCTAACCTCACCATCCTTAACTTGTCTTCCAATAACATTTCTGGCGACATTCCACCAGAAATTGAAAATCTAGTATCTCTCACTATTTTAGATTTGTCATCTAATAAATTAAATGGTACCATACCAGTATCTTTAGAAAATTTAAAAAACTTATCTATACTTTACCTTCAAAATAACAGTCTTTTTGGTCCGATTACTTTTATAAGAAACCTAACGGCATCTCTTACTATTTTATCTTTGTCGTCTAATAAATTAACTGGTACAATACCGACATCTTTAGAAAATTTAAGAAGCTTATCTGTACTTAACCTTTACAATAACAATTTTTTTGGTCCCATTACTTTTATTGGATACTTGACAAGATCTCTCACTATGTTATCTTTAGCGTCTAATAAACTAACTGGTACAATACCAGCATCTTTAGAAAATTTAAAAAGCTTATCTGAACTTTACCTTAGTGATAACAATTTTTCTGGTCCCATTCCACCAGAAATTGGAAATTTAAAATCTCTCACTATTTTTACTTTGTCATCTAATAAACTAACCGGTATAATACCGACATCTTTAAAAAATTTAACAAACTTATCCCAACTTTACCTTGGTGATAACAATCTTTGGGGTCCCATTCCTGCAGGAATGAACAACCTTACACATTTGTCTATTTTCCAAATATATTCTAATAGATTTTCTGGAAATCTACCACGAGATGTGTGCCTTGGTGGATTACTTTCTTATTTTGGTGCGGATGACAATTATTTCACGGGACCTATCCCAAAAAGCTTGAGAAATTGCAGCAGCTTGTTGAGACTCAGACTTGATAGAAACCAACTTAGTGGAAACATATCTGAAGCTTTTGGCACACATCCTCATTTGGACTACATGGATTTGAGTGATAATGAATTGCATGGTGAACTTTCATTGAAATGGGAGCAGTTTAACCATCTGACAGCCTTCAGCATTTCTGGAAACAAGATTTCTGGAGAAATACCAGCTGCTCTTGGAAAGGCACCTCATCTACAAGCTCTTGACCTGTCGTCAAATCAACTAGTTGGGAGAATTCCAAAAGAATTGGGAAATTTAAAGTTGATTAAACTTGCACTCAACGATAACAAACTTTCAGGTGATATTCCTTTCGATGTCGCAGCGCTATCTGATCTTGAAAGGCTTGACCTGGCCGCGAACAATTTTAGTGCAACAATTCTTAAACAGCTTGGCAACTGTTCAAAACTGATATTCTTGAATATCAGCAAGAATAGAATGACAGGGAATATTCCTGCTGAGATGGGGTCTTTACAGTCTCTTGAAAGTCTTGATCTCAGTTGGAATTCCCTGATGGGAGATATAGCGCCAGAGCTTGGACAGCTGCAGCGGCTAGAGGTTTTAAACCTCTCCCATAATATGCTGTCTGGTCTCATTCCAACCAGTTTTAGTGGACTGCAAAGCCTCACTAAAGTGGATGTATCCTATAACAAGTTAGAGGGTCCCATTCCTGACATCAAAGCCTTTCGCGAGGCACCATTTGAAGCAATTCGCAACAACACCAACCTGTGTGGCAATGCTACTGGTTTGGAGGCTTGTGCAGCTCTCATGAAAAACAAAACTGTGCACAAGAAGGGCCCCGAAGTTGTCTTTATGACTGTATTTTCTCTGCTGGGTAGTTTGTTGGGCCTGATTGTAGGTTTCCTTATCTTTTTCCAAAGCAGAAGAAAGAAAAGGTTAATGGAAACACCACAAAGAGATGTTCCCGCGAGATGGTGCCCTGATGGGGAACTGCGCTACGAGGACATCATTGAGGCTACTGAGGAATTCAACTCCAAATATTGCATTGGTACAGGAGGGTATGGAGCTGTTTACAAAGCTGTACTTCCATCAGGACAAGTCCAAGCCGTGAAAAAGTTTCACCAAACACCAGAAGTCGAGATGACCAGCTTGAAAGCTTTTAGAAGCGAGATTGATGTCTTAATGGGTATACGGCATCGAAACATTGTGAAGCTGTATGGCTTCTGCTCGCATGCCAAAGATTCATTTTTGGTATATGAATTTGTGGAAAGGGGAAGTTTAAGAAAGGTACTGAACGACGAGGAACAAGCAGTAAAGATGGATTGGGATAAAAGGATGAATCTTATCAAAGGCGTAGCCAATGCTTTATCCTACATGCACCATGACTGCTCTCCTCCGATTATTCATAGAGACATTTCCAGCAACAATGTTCTTTTGGATTCAGAATATGAGACTCGTGTCTCTGACTTCGGCACAGCTAGGCTCTTAATGCCTGACTCGTCCAATTGGACATCATTTGCTGGCACCTTTGGATACACAGCTCCAGGTATGTAGTTAAGTTTCAATATCACCTTCTACAGTAGGTTAGTTTACAAAATCACTTGAAAACAAAATAGGTGCAGTAAATTATTTTGGCAAAATATAGCATGACCAGCCTCTTTTGCAGAGTTGGCATACACAATGAAAGTGGATGAAAAATGTGACGTGTATAGCTTTGGAGTAGTAACATTGGAAGTAATGATGGGAAAGCATCCTGGCGATTTCATCTCATCTCTGATGTTATCTGCCTCCACCTCCTCATCATCACCAAGCGTTTGCTTAGACCAGCGCCTCCCACCTCCTGAAAACGAACTTGCGGACGGTATGGCACATGTTGCAAAACTGGCGTTTGCTTGCTTGCAGACCGATCCCCATTATCGGCCAACAATGCGACAAGTTTCTACAGAGCTTACAACTCGTTGGCCTCCATTGCCAAAGCTATTCTCCACGATGGAATTGGAAGATATACTGGTTCACAGAAATGTTATTGGCTAAGTTTTTATAGTTTACTTGGGCGTCTTGTGAAAAAGAACTTGTTTGACAAAATGTAATATTCAATAATCAAGTCATCGCCAATAAACCCGTGGCTCAGGTAGCAATAGCGTCCCCCTCGCTTCAAGAGGTGTTATTGTCTGTGTTAGATATTCCGTCCAAAGAGTCATGTAATTTATTTCCTTCATTTGCATCAATTGCCTTCCTACTACATATTTTTTTTGGAGAGTAATAAACAATCCAAATGCCAACACAAAGGCCGTACAATATTGATGAACAAAATTTCCACAATCAAACCAAACCCGTCCTGGAAAATCAAATAACGTCATTTGTCACGTTGAAATTCCATATTTATTTTGCAACTAAGTAATACTCATGAACATGTCAGGTCTTCACCTACATGTTCTTGCAAAGCACCAAATCTCTTACTCATGAAGATTCAAGTCTTTAAGTATTATTTTGTAAAGAATTTACGGTGTACCCACACACAATTTTAATAAAAACAAATATTTTCCACACTTTTATCTTATTATTTTTCAGGCTAAGTTGGTTGTATAATAAATATGCTAGAGGTTCAATGAGATTTAATCCATATAATAGGAGATAGCCATCCTCTAATCTCAAATCTCTACCCCCTCGACCTTTTCCAAGATTTGAATCTAAAAAACCTCGTATTAAAAATTCAAAACTATCCGTGGTGTCCTTCCCAGCCCTGTGATAAGGAATGTTGCTTCTGCTCAAAAACTCTGTTGTAGAATTGGAGGCATAATTTTCTCTCAAGGTTCAGGTTAATTTTGTACCTGGAAGGCCAACGGGACTTGGCATCAAAACATTTTGTAATTTTCAACAGTTTTCAAGGGTTTACGCGATTATGCTGAATTATAAGTGGGATTTCCTGAATTGAGACAAGACCAAACCTACAGCCAGAAAAAGTCTATGTTTACCAAACAAAAACAGAGCGTCTCTGTATCTTTCCCTCTGGGCTTCAAAAAATCTAATAGATCTTGCCTTATGGTAGCCTGCTTCAGTTCCTTACAAAACTTTCATTATCGGGTTAGCCATACACTTTACATATTTCAAGCAATTCACATGAGCAATAAATGGTGTTGTGGAGATTCCCAGGAAGTGGACAGGGTTTCAGCCTCTAATTTCCACTTAAAATTAGTGGATTCAATGCGTTGCTGATTTTTAAAGCAAAGACTGATTGGGAGGGTAACTTTGAAATAGTTAAACGAAATGAGGAAAAGGAGGCAGAGGAAGAGGAAGAGGAAGATGAGAAAAGAAATGAAAGTAAGAAAGATGGGAAGTGTGTCAAAAAGAAGAGCGTTCATGAGTACTAGTAATATTCATGAGCTAATATTAGAAGGTGCATTGGGTACGCCTGAGGAGAGACAACAATGAAGCAGAGAGCAAAGAGCAAATTAAACATAAAAAGAGGAAAAAGGGGGATGGTCATGACATGGATGTCGAGAAAGAAGAGAAAGGAAGTGTCACGACCCGAATCCCGGTTCCATGACCGGCAACGCAGGGGCGGTGCCGGAAGGACACCTCGCCCGCGCTAAGCCTCAAAACAGACATATCAAAATAATAATTTATTCAAAAATACGCAGCATTTCATAATCGTCAGAAATATTATATTATTTAAAACTGATGAAACCAAAAGATAGTTTTGGTTTAAAACAATACGAAAATATACTCAAAAGCAACTCAACAAGAGATCCCAATGCATAAAATAAAATCAGCTTTAGTCTCCTACTTTTATGGACTAAAACGATAATTTTCCAAAACAGGGACCAAAACGTAAT
>Ga0325410_1002111_pt1 | contig 22191 bp, 16 predicted proteins | sample PopdelMetagenome_16_FD_206182 | JGI IMG/M metagenome (GOLD analysis project Ga0325410, IMG submission 206182) | Populus deltoides microbial communities from Bellville, Georgia, United States - Xylem-PdIQD-R3 | ecosystem: Host-associated > Plants > Phyllosphere > Stem > Wood/Secondary xylem...
TTTGCATCTTTCATCCAAAAGTGCCTTCAAAACATAAAACAAAGAATATCAAGGCATTTTATATATAAAACATAGGCAAAACACTAGTTAAATATGGGTGAAACTATTGAATAATATGGTTGCATCACAAAGAAACCTAGATAGATTTTCTATTAGTGGTCTCACAATTGGCAATTTCAACGGTACTTAGAGCCAAAATAGCACAAGTATTCCTTTTCTCCTTTATTTTGCCTCCTTGGGGGCTATTCAAAACAGAAACAAAAAATTTAGTCTTAACTGTATTACAATCAGATTTACACACCAGATGTAGACTGACCATTCTTATCATTTTTAGAGTCTTTGTTTCTTTTAACAACTTCATGCCATTGGAACTAATTTTGCTTGTTATCCAAAGAGATTGTTCTAACAACACCATTTTCCCTTTTAGACTCTTTCATAATTGAAAGTTTATCAACTTTATTATTAGGGCATATAGTTGTGGTGTGTCCAAAGACATTGAATAATTTATAGTTGTTTCTACGATCTAAAGTTGTACTCAATTTAAGAAGCTCGATTGTCTGCTCATTGAATATACTATTTAGCTCTTGCAATTGTTGATCAATAATAGCTGTAAATATATCAATTTGATAGTAATGTTTAACTGTTACTAATATTTGTTTATGGCAAGATCGTCCCACACTAGAAAAACAAGCATCCATATCAGGAACTTTAATGTCTATATGCTTACAAAATGATGTCACTTCTTTTAAAAGAGTTTCCCAACCATCATCTCTTAACTTCTGAATTAAAGTCTTTGTGGTAGTCACCAAATGCATAGCATTTAAAATGTCTTGAGATTTTTGTTGCAGGGCTTGGCAAAGCACATCAGTAATTCCCATAACATTCTTCATTATATGTAAGATGAATGCAAAATCAAATGAAATTAGCAACTTAAATGAAAAGGCCGCATTACCATGTTAAGAATAAGTAGATCTATCTAAAGCAATGTTTTCAAGAACCAAGCAAGTTGCCCCGTACAGTTTTATCAGACTGTAAATTGATTTGAAGTGTGAACTTCATCTGCTATCTCCAAGTCTTTACAAACTACCAACTTGATTAACTCCTTTACCCGTTTCAATCTCACCAATATCAACTAAATGTTCAATTGTAGCTGCTTGAAAAGCCCGTAATTCATCATTACGCTTACAATAAGCACTAACAATGTTAATAATAAAAATCACATTCTAAAAGAAAGTGTGAACATCAGATATTTCTCTAACTGCAACAATAAGAGCCAATTGTAATTAATAAGCTAAGCAATGTACATAATATGTATAAGGGCAATCATTAATGAATAAAGCTTTCAAACCATTCCACTCTTCATGAATATTACTAACACCATTATTCCCTTGGCCCCTAATATTTTGAACATCAAGATTGTGATGAGATAAAAAAAAAAAAAAAAAAGGAAATCTCTTCCTTAAGAGTTGAAGCAATTGTATCTTTGACATGAACTATATCAAAAAATCATTCTCGTATAAATCCACTTCTATCAACAAACCTAATAACAAGGGTTATTTGCTCTCTTCTAGATTCATCTCGAGCTTCATCAACAATTAAACAAAATCTTGCATCACCAATTTCATGACGAATTGAAGACTGAACATTTTTAGCAAAGACATGCAAAATTTATTTTTGAATTTGATGTGAGGTGTATTTAGCATTTTGTGGAGCATTTTGATGTGAGATGTATTTAGAAGAACTTGAGTATTTATAATCAAATATTTTAACATTTACAATTCAACCCCATTTTGCTTAATAATTATATTTTGACCCCATCTTTTCTTCTTTTCCAACAATAATACCATACTCTCTTTTATTTCTTTTAATTGCATCTTTGTTATTTAATTCTACATCCTCAATTTAATTTAACTCATTCAATCTCCAGGTTAAAATTTAATATTTTGAAGAAAAAAAATAACCAGAATTTTACAGACAAGTCCACACACCTAGCCTAAAAGGAAACAGCCGAGGTGCGTATTTTTTTAAAAAAACAAAAGAATGAACGTCATATTTTTTTTTTAAATAAAATGGATGATGCATCGTCCACCTGACAGACAATGTGTTATCTATTGAAAACTCAGGGTTTGAGTTGTAGGACCTTCAAAACCCAAATCTCAACTTGTTTTTACCTAAAAACACCATATGAACCTTAGTAGCTTCATTTCCAACTGCATTACACCCTTTAATCAGTTTAAAAACTAAGAATCAAACCAAATAAAAAAAAAACTTTATGTACTCCGCTTTACTTTTTTCAACAAGGTTAAAGGAGAAAACCATATTTATTAAACTCTCTTTTCTAAGATGAATCCATTAACATCAAGATTTTTTTTTTTGTGGTTGAAATGTGAACAATCAAAATCTTTCTCTCTCCTCTCCTAACATTAATGGACCAGAATGTGAGGGAAATGAATTTTTAGGATCAAAACATAAACACTTAAAATTATTGGGACATAAAATATAAAAATAAAAAATTTTAGGGACCAAAATGAACTTTTGCAAAAGATTTGAGGACCAAGTTGGACTTTGTCAACGTCCAGGGACTAAAATACGAGAAAAGAATAAAATTTTGGAACCCAAGCATGAACACCTGGGTTCAAAAATATAAAAATAGAAAACTTTAAAGAACAAATTAATTTTTTTAAAAAAAAAAAACTTCAAAAACCAAAGTTTTTATAGATTATAGTGTATGGTGACAACGCAATTCACCGTTGATTGTGTGTTAGTGTACAGTAACGAAACGACAGCAAAATAAAAGGATATTTTAGTTTTATAGTATAACAACACAGTGTGTGTGTGGATCCTCTGGTTGCCTTTTTTATGTGAAATGTGAGTAATCTCAATTCTCACAGCTATAATTCTCTATTATTCTACGAGGATTTTCTGAGGACAATTGTTCCTCTTATTACTTGTTATTCACACTGACACAAGGTCACAAGCGTTTCCAAGGCGAGTCAATTTGCTACACGCGTCTTTCCACTACTTTTTAGCCCCTCCCTCCTTCTCAAAACACCAATCGCTGTCCGAGAAGTCTTTTTTTTTCTTTTTTTTTCTTCAAGCTTTATATATCTACCATGATTCAATGGTGAGCTTCCACCTTGATCAGACCTGATTAATAGTCTAAAGTCGAATAATGTTAGAAATTCATTTGAAGCATGCTGTGCTGTCTTTGGTCTGGCTATTGTCATCTCGGAACTAATCTGATAGAAATAAAATAATGGAAATGAAGAATCCGAGGCCATGGCTTCCTCCTGGGAGAGATTTATAGGAAGTTAGGGGTTGCCAGCAAATTACTACAACTGAGGATTGCACGCACATGCAGTGGCTCAATCGTTGTGGCTTCGTCTTGCTGTGACTGAGCCCATCTGCTACGCATCCCCTCCTCCGATCACTTACTTGCCTTGTCTACAAGTCTCCTTGACAACAGAGACATCAAGCGAGTTCTCTTGTCTACTTCACTTAAAAGACAGACACAAATATTCAACCTCAAAATGTTTGAATTAAGCCATAGATAGACATCCAGTGTGCTGGCTTTCAATCGTCTCTCACCATACTACTTCCTTCAACAACCACTTCAAAACTATATACCACACCCCCTTCCTCACTGCAGCAATAAGAGCGATTTATTTTCTAGTATCTCTATTTTTCAGTATGTATGGAGAGATCAATCCTTGGAGGCTTAGCTCGAATGTTCATTGAATGGATTCCCTTCAATCTCCGAGTTATCATCTAGGGATTTGAGTCCTGGGATGGTGTGTATATATGATCATAGATAAAATTCAGTGAAGGATGTGCCGGATGAAGCTTTAAGATATGATTTTCTGATATGAAATGTTTTTGAACTCGAAACTCGTGCTATCTTGTACTAAATGAGGTATCATTTATATGACTTTGATTTCCTAAGAATTAAAAATAAGACCACCCATAGGCACATGAGATTTAAACATGAACATTTACTTGAAGAATCTTTTGCAGGCAATGCTTCATCCAGGCATTAACAAGTCAACAGAACTAAAAACTATTACATGCAGTTCATTTGAAAAGGGATGAATCTAAAACCCTCGAGGAAGTGATTTTGGTAGGTAAGAGAACAGGGATGGAGTCAAATTAAGAGAATTATACTAAAATATCTAAGATATGTTCATTCCGTCCATTTTGCAGTGCAGAAAGCATATAGCCCATTTCCTGCATGCGTTGCAGAGATTCCAAAATACTCCTCCCTTGCAAAACAACACCATTGTACGGAAAGCACACAACTTCAACTCTAAGGATCATGAACTAAGATGAGTTGAATATAGGGTAAGGCGAGCTGATATAGATGATAGAGGAAAACATTGCAAAGGCAAAGCCGGCCACTGGTCATATTGCAATATGGAAGCCATTCACCAAACGTGAGTTCCAGCAGAGATAACCACATAATCAATTTCATTAGTTGGCTGATTATGTAACTCTACTGAAAGAACCATCATGCTTAATGGAACTTGATTAATTATTTAAACCCCATTTTCTTGCAATAAAACCATTAATAGAGTAGTGATCTCTCACTCATTTGAACAGGTTTTGTATTCATAGCTGAGCTTGAAAAGTTCTCTCTCTCTCTCATCAGAATTCAGAGCAAACTGATGTATATATCTTACTATAGTCATCAGAACATTTATGTATTATAAATAAATAAAAAAGAGTGGGATCGCACTTTGCCCAAGAAACCTATCCCTTCCTTCATATCTTATCTTTTCCGCTCTCTCAACTTGTGGGGTCGTAATTTATCTCTGCTCTCTCTCTCTCTCTCTCTATATATATATATATGTGTGTGTGTGTGTGTATATATATATATATCTCTCTCTCTCTCTGTGTGTATATATATATATATCTCTCTCTCTCTCTCTCTCTATATATATATATATATATATATATATGGACATTAATTTAATCGCTTTAAATCATAAGATGCATGTTCGTACACCTTCGTATCAAGATGCATTACTTTTTGAAAAACCAAAGAGAGGTACAGCACGGCGAAGTGCACCAGCAACTACAGTATATTATATATGTATTTTTGTACCCATACTAAGTAGTGTATAACTAAGTACATATACGCTTAAAATATTTCATTACTCATCCTCTTAGCTGCCCATATTGTCAACCGTTTAATGCTCCAAAAGAGTGGCTTCCTCTTCCCGATTCTACATTTATATATAAGCCTCTTTCACTATCATACCTACACCCCCACCTCTCTGCTCTCTTTCATATATACTTCAACAACACTTTCTCTTTCTCTTTTTCTTTCTCCATCTTTTTCGCGTCTAAACAATTAATATGAAGAATACTAAGAGGAACTTTCTTGTGGCATCCCTTAGCAAATGGAGAAAGACGGGAAGTAAAGTCATGCCTTGCTGTGAGTACCAATATTGGGGTTTGTGGCCTTCCACGCATGAAGGGAAGTCGATTCCAAGAGATGTCCCAAAGGGTCATTTAGTGGTCTATGTAGGCGAGAACAATAAGCGGTTTGTAATCAAGATAACATTACTCAAGCATCCACTCTTCAAGGCACTGCTGGATCAAGCTCAGGATGAATATGATTTCACTGCTGGCTCCAAACTATGCATTCCTTGCGATGAGAACATTTTCCTTGATGTTGTTCGCTGGGCTGGCTCCCCACGGGATCGAAAGATGTGTTTGTGTCTTTAATAATTCATCTGTAGAGTTTTGAAAAAAAAATTGATTGATTCATGAGGGTTACACTAATGCTAATATGTAGACATGATATGCTGTACACTTTGTACGATTGTAACATAAAGATTGTCAAGCTCATAATTGCAATTCAATTCAAAGTAGGGTAATTCTGTTATGCTTTACCATCCTGCTTCCTAGGGGAAAAATGCTTAAGCAAGCTGAGTGAGTATGGAACCTGCTACACCTACTAGATGAGATGTGGGCCATGAGCCCTGTACAGTACTAAAGTTACTAACTGCATTACGACAGCTTTCAAGTGACGACAAATTTGGAGTTTGATAAGCAAAGAGCTTTCACAAGTCAGCAATTTGACCTCCAAAGCAAATTGGCCTAGTATGTTGTGTCATGATACCTTGCAATCTTACATAGCTAAACAGGTTATGTACAAACTCGACCATGGCCATTCTTCGCCAATCTTCTACGGTATCATACTTCTTTCAAAACATTTTGTATCTCTATTCGGTCTAAACTTGCTCCTTGCAAGTTGATGGCCAGGCTACGCAATAAAATTGAAAGAAATTAAGGTCAATGGATGCACTTCTTACAAGAAGAGGCATCATAAAGAATTTGAAGGCGTCACCATGCATGGTGATCGGTGAAGCCAGAACTTTTAATATGATGGACAGATTTTTAGACTTCATATTATTGGATTTGAAACAAGTGTCTCCAGGTCAGCAAGGAAACAGTTGCATGGGATCATGTTCATCACCTGAGAATCGAGGAGAATTAGCTCCCACTCACCTTTCCACCGGAAGTTAAAAATGCGTTATAGCTCCAATTGAAACCTCTAGCAGAAGCATATGATGACATGGTGATGCAAAGAGACATGATACAACAGGGAAAAGGGAATAAAGATAGGGAATTCTACCCTCCCCTGCCTCCAGCCCCTTGAATTAACTCCTTTCTTACTCTATTTTCATATTACAGCTGACTCTGCTATGATGTCCAAATAAAACCATTTGGGACCGGAAAACATGCTGCCATGCAAAGAATTCAACAAAATGAAGACAACTGATACATTTGGCGAGTTGATACATCATTAACTTCAGAAAAAAAAATCAAATGGAAACGTTTATTTCCCACTGGGATGTCTCATAGACTCTAGATTTATATGATTCAAGACTATCTTACACTTCGTCAAGCCATTCATTCTGTAAATTAATAATTGCATCTGGTAAGAGGAGAATTAAAGTTATTTTGCTGCACCATGCATGGTTGATAGGTCACTACTTTCTTAGTGCTACAGCTATGGGTCCATACCAATAGGGGTGAAAAAAAACTACTAACCCATTAAACTAAGGAAACCAAAAAACATTAATCAAAAAAATCCAACTGAGAGAAACAACTAAAGTAACCGATTTAAAAATCAGAAAAATCACTCAGTTTAGTTCGGTTTTTGTTTTAGAAAACTAAAACCAATTGAATCAAATTTAAACCAACTAATACAAAACAGGTATAAATAGAAAATTAAAAACATTTTAACCCTAAAGATTTTGTTTCAGCCGCCCCTCCCCCCTCTCATTCTCTCCTGTGACTCGTTTTTCTGGTCTCTCTTTCCCTTTGTTCTGTTCATTCTCTTGCAAAGTCAAATATTGTACTTCTACATTACATAGTCCAAAAAGATAGGTTCAATGATTTACCTTCTTTGTTTTAATAACAAAACAAGCTGGAGCACATCTTGAATCACAGCCAAAAAAAACAAGGAGGCTGAATGATTTATATTTTAAGAACATGTATCTCCATTTTAAAATTTCAAAGTAATAAACTATTTGATTGGTTTGTTGTTTTGTTCTTTTTCCTTTGAAAAAGTGTTTTTGTTTCTAATGAATTAGTCTTGCTTGTGATTATTTAATATTTATTGTTGATTTTAAGAGTACATAGTTTGAGTTTTTGCTACTGTCAATAACAAGAACTTTAGGTAATCCAAAGTCTGATGTTAGTGTTTGTTCAATCTACTCTAGTTATTTGTAATTTTTGTTTTATTGTTAGTATCTTCTCCCTCTACATAGTTATCTTTTTCTTTATACTGGTTTAACTTTATGGGAGCTATCTGTTTTTCCGGTTTTCAAAATAAAAAACCAATATATACCCAACCAAACTGAATCAGTTCAGTTTGAACTGGTTTTTGGTTAGGTACGGGTCAAATTTTTCAGAAATCACAACTTCTAGTTCGATTGAATTTTTTTACCCAAACCAAACCGAACCATAAATACCCCTACATACCGATGTCCAAGGAGTTTAGGAAAGTAACAAGCACAGGACATCAGGCTTCAGGAAAGTAAAACGTCAAATTTACCCTAAAATTGCCTACTCGATCAAAATGGGAGAAACCAAAAATTGCCAAACTCGATCTAAATGATAAAAACTTGGCAATAATTATCTTTCAGTTTTCTCCCCAGGACTTCAATGCCTGAAATACTGCACACCCAATACACCAGCCTTCTCTAAATCTAAGGCTTATTACAGCACTGATGACCCCGTTCTATACTTATTCAAACACCTTCATAACTCTTCCTAAAATTCTCAATGTTCTGAGATGAAATCAGAAAGAAACTGAGAATTTCTCAATCAGTAGTATTCAAAATTCTCAACTTTCAACAAATGTAAGCATCTCTTAAGAATAATAGCTAAAATTGAAAATCTTAAACAAATGAAATTGACAATATACTAGCTACACTTACTTGAAACGAGATAGAAGAACATTCCCCCTATTTATGCACATAATAAATGATAGAGAAAGCAGAAGGAAAAATAACAAAAACAAGCAACCTCACCCTAATCTTCCCTTCATCATAGCTCTTTCACGAATGTCCTTGATTAGATCAAATCTTTTAGTTTTTCCTCTCAGAAGTCAACAGTAAGGAACGGCTGCTTTGCACCATCTTTTGGAATGCTATACTCTTTTTTTAAAAATGTTGAACAAACCAATTAACAAGGGATTGATACAGTGACTAAGCATCAGCAAGCACTTGCTAGATAATTGAAGAGGGTAATTTGTTTCTCATTCAGATAATTGATCCACTGTAAGAGTGACATAACCAAGATTGCTGATCGTAATAAAAGGCAAGGTCCATCAAAGGAAAGTACACATTACATGCAAAACTAAACTCAATTCTTTTTTAACGTCAAAGAGATTGGGTGAGAAAGAAGTTTATATAATCAAAAAGTTAAAAAGGAGAAAGGAGAGTGTATATTGGATTACTTATTCACATCCAGGGGAATTGGAGAACGCATATGGAATAGAAGCAAACAACATGACACGGTGTCTAAAAGTCAGTGTATTGTTTGGGAGTGTAGTTGTGGTTGTTTTTTAAAGTGTTTTTCATGCCGAAATACATTAAAATAATGTTTTTTTATTTTTATTTTTTTAAATTATTTTTGAGATCAGCGCATCAAAATATGAAAAAAAATTAATTTTTAACAAAAAAAAATTTGAATTTTTTGAAAACGCGAAACGCTCCCTGAGAGTCCAATAAAATTATAAAAAAAGTAAATCAAGTATTGGGGTCTATTGAGATATGCTGCAGGTATGCCCATCACCTGTTCAATGCAAATATTGAAAACAGATCTCCATGATTGAGTTTCTCAGTTGTTCAAAGGAAAACTACAGAGAAATTTATCCCACCCTTGCAGGCAAATAAGGGGAAGACTTGGAAATAACATATATTCCTCAAAAGCTTTACAGCTCATGCACCTTCTAATATCCTCACCATGTTAAGAAAATCTAAGAATCCATCACTAAACTTGTCAACTTCAATTCTCTTATATTTTGTGAGCATCTCTTCAACATATTTGCTAAAATATAATAAAGAATATGTACCACTACCTCTTCAAACACATGAGCTCCAGGTCACTATCTGTGTATACCACTGAAAACAGAGAAAGCATCTGAAGAGCTGAAACAAGTAACCTCATTCATAGATCTCAAATGTCTAAATATTTGCACACCAACTATGCCAGCCTTTCTCAAACCAGAATCATTGTTCATAACAGTAATGCCTCTATTCTAATAGACTTCATCAAACACTCAAGATAGATAACTCTTCCTAAGATCTCACAATTCTTCGGATGAAGTCACAAAGTAAACAAGGAAACTAAGAGAATATCTCAATCAGTTCTCTTATCCCAGCATGGGCAATGAAGAACCCTTCACCACTAACTTCTTGACTTTAAACACACTTGACGAGCATCTATGCAAAATAATTATGAGAACTGAAAATTGAGGACAGATGAAATCGAGTACATACTGACACCTCTTCTATCAAATGTACTAACAATACATCACCATCTATGTGTACCGGTAAAAAAAAAGACCGGAACAAAGTAATCTCACCATAGCTTTTTGACAAAAGTTGTGGATAAATTTTATATATTTTAGATGAAATCTATTTACGTTTATGTAACTCTCTGCATTAGTTCAACAACACAGGAATATGTAGATTTAAAGGTAGAGTTTGGATTGTGTCCGGGACAGAAGTTAAATAGGACAGCATCTGAATGCTACCAAGGGATGACAACCTTTTGAAACACCTCAAGTTGTTTTTATGTCTACCAAAATTTAACAAGGAGATGAGTCAGCATCACAGCAAACGCTTGCCACATCAGTCCTTACTGTTAGTGATAAAAGTTTCTATCAATTTGTTTCGGATTACGATACTTAATTTATTGCAAGAATAACACAGCCAAGATTCTTTCTTCTAACAAGCAGCAAGGAGAATCAAGAAAAAGTCCACATGAAATGCACAACAGAACTAAAACCCGCTGTCTAGCTTAGATGGAAAAAAAAGAGAGCACAAGACAAAAAAATCACAAACTTCTGGAGTTAAATGCGCATAAGAAATACTCAGGGTGATGTAAGTAAATACCTTCATCCATATCATGATCAACAGCAGCAACAGTATTGAAAGGCATTTAGAACAATGATTGCAACAAATATACACATGAAGCACTTGTGAGTTTATACACAAGTAGTATATTGCCTCGCAATAAAAATACATACAACATTTTTGGTGGCTACAACAGCCAGTGGCAGTGCTGACTCACTGGGCATTCAAAAACAGCACACATATAGCGTACTGACAGATTATCGCACTCGCTATTTAAGCATCGTTGTTGAATCAGCCTGCAAATGAAAGAGCAGAAATCTCATCATCTATGGTTATCATCTTAGGCCATCAATCAACCCCTCCAATTCTCTCCTCCCAAACCTCCTTTCATCAGAATCAGCTTCCTTACACCTCGCCACGAAGTAAAAAATGAGCCAAGCCACCATAAAGTAAACCTCAAATGTTGACTGCAAAAGGGTGGCCAAAAACTTCCCAAAAACCCGAGAAAAAACCCATCTCGCAGCTGACCCACAAAGTATTTCCTCATAACATTTAATCTGTACTGCCTGAGTAAACATAGTGGATATCAAATAACAGCCTTCTTTCAAAATTTCTCTCCCAGTTCTTCTTGTATCCACAACTGTAACCCAAGCATCCACAGCAAATATAAGCCCCACGACCAAATCCAACAACATCCAAATAACCAAAAACCTCGAAATCTCCTTCTCAAACCCATTAATCCATGGTAACATAATCGAAAACGGCATCAACTTCAACCTGATGAAAAGCTTAAAAAATGAATACTGATCCTCAATTTCACCAAAAAACCACAAGCCCACCAACTGAGTCAAAGCATCCCTCACTGCCCACCTCATCAAAATAAACCCAGCTAATCTCTTACTCCCTAATCTAGACCCATCCCAAACAACCCCAATAAACGAACCATGCCTCCCTAACAAATCATTAACAACAACAACAAAAACAATACCTAAAACCCACGAATATATTGCAGTAAATCCTAAAATGACCCAACCATAAGCAGCAGATAGAAGACTTACTAGAAAAAACAAGGCAGCTGCGTCGCGTCTCCCCAATTCCAACCCCTTCACTAGAAACTGCAAATCCACTATCTTCTCCTCTCCATTCTCTTTACTATTAAAATCTTCGCGGCTTCTTTCACTATCCTCATCGTTATCATGATTTGTATTATCAACATACGAATGAATTTCTTCCGCAGCCTTGAACTGAATACCGGACCGGACAATTTCCGGGACTTTAATCCCGTTATCGATGACGGCATCGGAAAATCCGAATTTGGGATCGAAGTTGTGGAGAATCACGAAACTCCTATTGGGAGGGAACTTTGGGAAGAGGGGGGAATCATATTCGTCATCAGCAGAAAAGAAATCATCGTCTAGGGTACCGACACGAGTGAGGTGGAGGAAGGGACGGCGACGGCGAGGGAGGGGATGGTGAATGCGGTGGTGGTGGCGGCCGGCAAGGTCGAGACGGGAGAGGAGTGATTTGAGAGAAGGGTCGCGGTCGATGAAAGAAGAGAAGACGTGGGCCCCATTTTCGAAGAATGTACGGAAAGAGAAAAGCAACAAAGAGAGGAAGAGTAAGGTGAAGAGATTGGAGGAGAAGGTTGAGGCAGCCTGTTTGATTAGCTTCGAGGCTGTCCGAAGGTTGGTGATGCTTAGACGGGACGACTGATCGGTCATTTTTGTTCTTTTCTTTTCTTTTTGGGTGTTGGTTACAAGGAGGGGTTGAGTTGAGGAGGAGGAGGAGTTGGGGTTAGTTTCCTCACGCGGTGGAAATGGAAGTGGTGACTAAACGCTTCTTCATTTTCAGTTAGTTAAACAACAGCAGCAGCATGAAGTGAAATTTTTTTTAATTTCACGTGGGTCTTGTTGTAATTTAATTAATTTTAAAGGTTTTGAAATTAATAATTATATAAATTTTTAATAATTATTATATAAGCAATTACATGATTTAAATATGAAAATATATAAAAAACAAACTTTTTAATCCTAAGTTTTTACTATTACATCACCACCAAGATAATTGTATAAAGTGAAAATTAATTCCATTTAAGGATGAATAGTAAATTTTAACTTGTTAAAAATAAAAACACGTGATAGATTGCTAAAAATTTAATCCTAATATTTTAATAATGTTTGGACGATGTAGAAAGGAAAAAAAAGAACATAAACTCCAAGTCCATCTTCTTCTTTTTCTTTTCTTTTTTTTATATATATAATGAAGTGAATCCATCCTTAATATTAAATGGACTAACTTATATTTGTAATATAAAAGCACCTTACACCTTATGTGCAACCAAATATTAAATTGAGTTCAATTTACTAAATAATTTGAATCTTATTAATAATTTATAGAATTATTACTAGACAATTTACTTGTGTCACGAGTCCCATTAAAAATTATTTTTTCAATAAAAAATTAAGTTTAAGAGCAGTTAACTCATTTTCCAGCTTGAAGAATATTTTTATTGAGAATTGAAAAGTTGATGTATATGCTTAATCAAATAAATTATAAATATAAATATAAATAAATATTAGGAAAAAATGTTAATGTAAATTGAAAATTTAAGAGATAGATATAGTTTAAAATATTCAATTTTTTGTTGTAGGGAGTTATTTAGTTTTTTTTATTTAATTATTTGTCAATGATTTTTTATAAGAAAAGGAATAATTTAAATTTTGTTGAAATAAAATAATTTGTTAGTATAGTTCCTTTTCTTATGAATTTATTTTCTCAAGCCAAAAAATAGAATTTTTCTTTAGCAATGTAATTTATTAATAAAACTAGAAGACAATTTGAATAAATGTTCAAAAGACCCGGAATAATTCAAAATATGAATAAAAAAGACATCATTTTAATTAAAAAAAACTCTTTATCCTATTAATACAATTTCTTTTTGGCAACTTTTTTATTATTTATTTATTGAAGAAAAAAATTATAAAATTATAAAATAAAATTTTTTAAAAATATTTTTATTATTGTGATGTGAATGTTTTAAGAAATTATAAGAATAATATAATTATAATTTTATATGAAATCATATTTGAAAAAGTATAAGGATAAATGTCACAAAAAAAATAATTTTTGATAAATCCTGAAGAGTTTAATGAAAAATCAAAAGTATGAGCAACCTTACACACACAATATTATTTTTGAAATCAAAATACTCAAAACCCTAATACACGCTAAATAAATTTATTTATACTAGCTAATACATCCTAAAAAAAATTGGAAAATAACAACATAGTTCTAAGAAAATAGGAGAAAAATTATAAATCAATTAGGAAAATATTACAACCTTGAACAATAAATTATAGGCTTTATCGTAAAGTCTTTCCATATCTAATCACTATGAAATTTTAACCCTATAAAAAACAAGGCCTTTATAATTAAAATTTCAATTTAATCTAACGATTAAATTGAAAATTATGCCCATTAATATAAAATTGCACATTAAAATAATAAGCTCGATTCATATGTGAGTAGGTTAAAAAGTTGAATCTGCAAATATTATAAGAAATAAGGCCTAAATATCTCGAATTATCCCATTGAATGACTCTTTAATCATATGTAATGGATCATGTGATGTTGTTTAATAATTATTATCATCTTCCTTATCTCCTTAAAATAATTCGACCTCAAACCATCATCTTAATTAAATGTTAACTCGTGTTTGAAAGATAAATTCAAAAGTTGTAAAAGATGTTAGTAATAAACACCACACACTCCATTACTTGTTTGCACTCAAATGTATATCACTTCACTTGTATTTCACTCTTAACTTGAAATTTCTCGATATTATTCTCATATGCTCTTGTCTTTCACAACTCTTAACTCTCCTTTTTAGTTTTTTATTGAACTAAATAAAAATTCATCAAAAAATTTAAATTTATAAAGTTCAATAAATGAATGTAAAAAGACAATACAATCAAGAAAACAAGAATAAATTCTAGAATAACTCAACAAAACTCAAATTCAATATGAAATTTATACCAACAAAACAAAACCAAATCAATCAATCCACAAGTGATTTATCCAAGGCTAATGATTTTAATAAAATCTATTTTAATCAACCTAATTTTACAATTTGATCTGTTTTTCTTTTAATTTTTGTTTTTTTATAAATTTTGGAATAACCTAAATAACAGAAAAAAATTTTTTCTTTTTAAAAAAAAATAATTCAAACAATCAAGGTTATATGAATAGTAAACTGTGAGCTTTATTTTAGGGTTTATAATGGTTTTCAATAAAACATGACTAATTAGGTTAACAATAGCTAAAACATGTATGGGATTTTGAGTATTGTTGGTATTCAAACAAACACTGAATTTTTTTAGGATTCTCAAGCTTTAGGATTAACATTTCAACAGTTAATTTTTTTCCAATTTTTATTAAATCAAGTCAAAACAACCTATATTGTGATTGATTAACCGTATTTAACAAAAACAAAACACACTAGCAACACCTTTTGATATCTCGATTTGAAAAACAATTGTAACATACCTGTTACCAAACGCAGGGAGTTTCAAACGAGAAGAGAGCGAGATTCTAACAACGCAAGAGACAAATTGTTTCTTCTTCAACAACAAACATTGCAGGAAGGGAGAAATCAATTAAAAAGCCTAGATTGATTTCGATTCCATGTAGTAGCTCAGATTGTTTCTTCTTCAACAACATCGCAATGTAGCAGCTAAGATCTTCCTCATACAACATCTTTTGGTTGACTATTAAAGATCCGATTCCATGTTGGTTCACGGTCCTGGGAAGGGGCGATCGATGCTGCTCTCTGCAATCTGTGAGAAACACCAGCACTGATGTCATTTTGAGACTTCGTAAGTTGCGATCTGCCAAATTCTTACTTGGATGAAAGAAATCGTACTGATGATGATGATGTGGAATGGCATTCTGCAAACTAAGGAAAACATCCCTGCCATTTTGTCTTGCTGATCAAGAGGCCAGAACTCATAAAATATATTATTTTTAAAGAAATCATACTGACGATGTTGAATCTCGTGCAAGAGTAATTTGAAAAAGAATATAAGAGCGATTTAAATAGTTGAATAATTAATTGTGAATAAATTAGTTAATAGAGTGCTTCGTCAACTTTAATTATAACATAAACAAAAACAAAAAAAGACAAAACGTTTTTTATTCAAAAAAACGAAGAAAAAGAAAAGAGTATGGCAACAGCGACGTGCCTGAAAGTCTTGGAAATGGAATGCAAATCCGAACAAGGGCTAAAAAGGGCCACATCGTTCTGTTATTACAACGAGAATAACAACAAGACAATTAAATCAAAAATATTTGCAGCACTAAATTAATTAATTTCCCTTTTGACAAATCCCAACAATTCTTTTAGTCCATTTGGAGATATTGCACGGGTGAGTGGTCTAAAGCTTAAATTAGGTAAAAATTCATGATAAGCTGCAATTCCATAATATTTTTCCATAAAACATTTACATATTGTAAATACTTTTTTTGAAAATAAAATTAATAACTCCAGTTATAATCTTAACTAAAATTGATTTTATTTGAGTTAGCATGCAAATAAAAAAAATAACAATAGCGAATTCATATATATATATATATATATATATATATATATATATATATATATATATATAAACAATCATGATTACATGTGGAAAAAAAAACCTTTACGCAGAGAAAAAGAAAACAATCATGACTATGTGTTAAAAAAACTTTTATTTAAGAGCAAAAAGATGATATTGTTTAATTTTTAACCAATTAAATATAAAAAGATAAAATATAATAGAAAAAGAATAAAAAAATTAGTGTGAATCCATTCAAGCCAGCACAATAGACATGTAATTTGAACATTAAGGTGTGAGCTAGTTCAGATTAACATGATAAACTCGCATCCTAAATCATAAAATCGAGATAATTCGATAAAAAAATAAATTAAAAAAAACTAAAAAGTTATTTTAAAAAAATGTCAAACAACGATGTTAGAATAAAAAAATAACACAAAAAAGATGTCAATTCCTATTAATTTTTTAAACTCGTGATCTATGTTATAAGAACAGAAACACTATATATGAAAAAATCATGAAGCTCAGTCCCTAGAAAATGAAACATTGAAGGATGAAATCGGGAAAAAAAATTACACAAAAAATCCAAAATAAAAAAAATAATTAAAAAAATAGGGCTAAAATTGAAATAAAAAATAAATTAAAGAGCAATAAAAAATTTTCAATTTGAGAGTGAAGTTGAAAAGAATACAAAAAATTAACAAAAAGAAAAAAATTAAAAAAACAAGGATCAAAATAAATAAATAAAAACACTATAAACTTGGATTGAAGGGTGATATTAAAAACAATAAAACTTTTATAAAAGAGTCAAGAAAAAAAATTTTGAAATAAAAAAAATAAATATCAAATTTAAAACATTAATGCTTGATAAAAAAAACTAAACATGTATAATTTTTCAACGTGTTTTTTTACATAAAAAATTTTTAAATATAAATAAAAAAAACTTATGATCACATCTAATTAAACAAATCAGGAACAATTGTGTAAATAAATGAAAAAAAAATCATTAACGATAAATAAAAACAAAATTTAGAAAATTTAAAAACAAATATAGATCAATATATTTAATATCGCAATATGAGTCATTTTCTTAGTTGTGTTTAATGAATTTGTTTATTGAAATCAATTTATAATAGAAATCGATAATCATATAAAAGTTATTGATTAAAATAAAAAAAATATTATGAAAAGATGTACAAATTAAAAATATTATGAAAAATAAACTATATATATATATATATATATAATAAATCATACTAACCTTTTAAAAAAATTAAATACATCCAATATAATAAAAAATTATTATTATTTTAAAAAAGCTAAATTAACAATAAAAATCATTGAAAAAGTATTAATTAAAATATAAAGTTCAAAATTATTTAAAAAAACATAAAAAAATATTAATTAAAAAAATAAAATAAAAACAAAACCAAGTGTTATGTGGCTTATAAGCTGAATAAAAGACCTACACGCGAGCCTTTAATTATTATTTTTTAAGTTAATAAAATGGACAATGTCATCCACCTTAATTTTTTTAGAAAAAAAAAAAAAGACTCATCACCTTAATTTTTAGAAACCTTGTTAAACAAATCATTGACCTCCAAAAAACACAAAAACAACCAACCCAAAACCAAAAATCTTTCCAAGTTTAAATTTGTTTTTTAGATATTTTCAAGATAAGAAAAAAATAATCTAATTTGAATTTTTTTAATCATGTAAAACAATTTGAAACAAAAATCAATTATTTTGGTGACCAAAATCATCGCCAACAAAACTCTTTTCTGTTTCTCTTTATACCAGAATCCAATGAAATCCTCTCTCCTCTTCAAAATAAAAAACTAGAAAATAAAAAAAATAAAGCTTGATATCCAAATTAAATTTTCTAAAATTAAAATACCGATCACCTAATAGCTAAAAATATAAGAGATTAAAATAAACTATTCAAATAAATTTCAAAGTCACCACCTATTTTACTTGTTTTTTTACTTCAGTCATCTATCTTTCAACTCAACTCTTCCTTTCCAAAAAATTATGCAATTGATTGCTCCATTGCGCAAAAAAAAAAGTTTGAATGCTCAATTGTACAAAATAAAAATTTGAAGATCAAATTAAAAATTTTAAAAAAATTCACTATTCCAATCTAGAGGATAAACCGTAAAACAGCTTCAGTATTTCCCTACATTCTTTATTTTTTGATAATAATTAATATATCACCTTCAAGCTTGGAAGTGCATCTCCGTGAACTTCTGTATAGCCACCAAGATAATGCGGTCTTATTCTTCGTTTTAAAACACTGGAAACAAAAACTATGTCCCCAAAAGGAACATCATGAAAAAACTGTTTTTGGGATCCCAAAGCAAAACTAAAATCCGCCATCAGTATTTTCAAAGATGACCACAGATTGCCTTTGTAAAATCAGTTGTCGATGAAGAACCACCCAGGTCTGCAGTCCGATACTTTCCCTCGGCAATTGTGTTAAGAATGGCATCCTGGATCCTCTCCGCTTTGTCATAGAGCTCTAAATGGCGTAACATTGTGACAGCACTTAACAGTAGAGCAGTGGGATTTGCCAAATTCTATGCACATTCAACCACATAAGAGGTTAATATAGACAGATGAAAAAAAAAACCATTAGAGAGAAATTTAGGAAGACCAGCTATTCAAGTTGAAAGCAAGACAACATAAAAATGAATAGGCATCCATGCACATTGCATGGTTGCATATTGCGAAACTCTGGACAGAACAAAGAAAACACGTAAATTAGCTGTGAATGCTAACCTTGCCAGCAATATCAGGTGCAGAACCATGCACAGCTTCAGCAAGGGCAATTCCTGCTTCACCAATATTGCAGCTGCAGAAGAAATCAAATGCTGTCAGAAAAACTGAATTGTACTATGGTGCACGAATGAAGATCTTTAAATACCTTGGTGTTAAGCCCAAACCACCAACCAACCCCGCACAAAGGTCACTGATAATGTCACCATAGAGGTTAGGCATCACCAGTACATCAAAAAGAGCTGGATTCTTCACAAGCTGAGCATGAGAAACAAAAATCAGAAATGACACTTCCATCTTCTCCAACAGAAGATTATCCTTGACAACAGTGATAGTGTAAGAAAAGAGACCCCTATGTTAACAGCTCGGGACATCACGTGGGTGAGTGAAACAGAAAATTTCATAGTTTAAACACCCCCAAACTCCCACTTCTTCATTCACAGTAATTAATTTATAAAACTTAAAGAAGGAAATTTACGATACCATCATACAGCAGTTGTCAATAACAACTTCTTCATATGTGATTTCAGGGTACTTCTCTGCAACCTCACGACAGCACTGCAGATGATTAAATCAACTTAATATGGAGATACTTGGTAAATAATAATGTAATATCTGATGTAAGAAGCAGCTAAAACAAGATTACCTTGAGGAAAAGACCATCAGTTTTCTGCATAATATTAGCTTTGTGTATAGCTGATACTCTCTCTCGTCCGTGGGTCTTTGCATAGTGAAAAGCGTATTCAGCAACTCTCAAACTTGCCTGACGAGTAATGATTTTGAGACTTTCAACTACACCTCTCACCACCTACCACCAACATTAAATGAACCAATCCATTAACTTTATACACCTTGTATACTCGTTAATGCACATCTGAAAACTCTCGAAAGAAACTTACTTGGTGTTCAAGTCCACTGTATTCTCCTTCCGTATTCTCACGAATAGTGATAAGATTAACATTATCATACCGAGTTTTATAACCAGGGAGGCTGTAGCAAGGCCTAACGTTGGCATACAAATTAAGCTCTTTCCTAAGAGTAAGGTTCAAGGAACGATGGCCTTTTCCAACCGGTGTGGCCATTGGCCCTTTTAAGCCAACCCTGTTTCTTCGTACAGATTCCAGACTTTCCCATGTCAGAAAACTCTGGGTTCTTGGATCTATTTGATCCCCAACATAGTGCTCTTCCCACTCAATTGGCACCTCAGCTGCTTGAAACACCTGTGATGGTGGAAATGAAGATAAATAGCCATAGCTATACAGTAAATAAACAGAACAATTACACGCAGAAATATGAACATTTATCTTGAATTTTATATCTGAACCCTTATTTATTATCTACTAAAAATATCGAAGAAGAAACAAAAGATTTGGTCATTAACCCTTAATTCAGATCAATACAAAACCCTTTCTTTTCTCCATGAACACCAACAAGACTAAGACACCGAATTCCGAAAACGGTGATGAAATTAATACATTAAAACATTTTGCGCAAAAGAGGTGACTGCAGTCTGCTACTACAGCGAATTATTTAACAGAGAATTCGGGTGCCATCATCGTTAACAAAACACATAACATGCAAACATTACTTGAGCAAAACAAGAATGCTATGAGATAGAGAGAGGGAGATAAATAGTGTTCAATCGGACCTGTTTGACGGACTCGGCGATCTCGGGGCCGATACCGTCACCGGGAAAGAGAGTGGCTATGATGGGAGCCGGAGCAGAAGAGAAAGCCCTAGCCGTTGAGGAGATCTGGGTGGAGCCGCTTGCACCAAGAACGCGCCTCAACACCTGCACAAGGGCCATTGATTGATTGATTGATTGATTCTGTAAGCGTTGCTCCTCCTTTCTTTCTTTTGTTATTACTAACAAAAATATAAAATAAAATGAAAGGCCAAAGGGAATATTATTATAATATAACGCCGCAGACTTTTCATTTTTTTTAATACTGTTAAAGTCGAGGCTGTGACTTTGATTTGCTGTTGTTGTTATTATTTATGAAAATTTGTTTTGACGTGCCGCAGCTGTGGATTTTATGGAGTTTGTTACTGTGATAGTTTTTATGGTTATAATTTAAAAAAAATAGTTTAATAAAAAATATTTTTATGAGGTTTATTAAAAAAATTAATATTTAATTAAAATTTTGGTTAAAATTATACTGAAAAAAATAATTTTTTATATTTGGTTAATAAGTTTTGTATTTTAGATTTGATTTTAGAATTATTTAAAAGGACATATATATACACACATATATATAATTATAAAAATAGGTGTTTTGTTATTATGATTACATAACGAAATGAAAAATCCTTATACATTAATGTACTTCTTTATTATTCCATTAAATTATTTGTAATTCTATCGTGTACAAAATGCATATGTAAAGGCTTCTGTGATCCTTGAACGGCCGAGCGATGAACAATATTAGGTCAAAAGTCATTTGAAATTAAATTAGGATTACGATCATACTCAGAAAAAACCGCATCATCTTGCGATCTCCTTCTAATATAGTTATGTAGTGCCATTGATGCAACTAGAATCTCAACTTGTGTTTTGTATGGATTGTCATAACCCAATTTTTTACCATTTTTATTTCAATCAATATTATTATTATTATTATTATTATTATTATTTTTACTGAAAAAAAATAATAATAAAATAAATGATGATGAAAAAATAATAATAATAATGATGGAAAAACAAGTAAAATGAAATAAATGAAGAATGAATTAAAATTTGGGTTAAAGGCAACATGAGTGGAAATTTTGGGGTTTAATTAAAATTAATCTAATTAAGCTTGGAATTAATTTAATTAATCCAATCAAGGTTTAATTGGAGAATTGATAAGTTTTGAGACTTAATTGAGCTTGGAATTAATTTAATTCATCCAATCCAGGGTTTAATTGGAGAATTGATAAGTTTTGGGACTTAATTAATTAATTTAATTAATCCAATCAGGGGCTTAATTAGACCTACAAGCACGGTTAGTGGAAATTATAATGCCATACCTCATAATTATGGCTATTCTTTCCATACCATGAGACCAGCTCCTACTTTTCATGCTGAAGTTGGGGGGTTAACCCGAAGTGGAAGATATTACACGCCTGAAGAGCTAGAAGACCAAAGGAGAGCAAAAGGAAAGAATGTGGTGGAGTTGGCCAAGACTGATGAGGTCAACAAACCAGTGAGCGATGAGGAGGCTAACGAGTTCTTGAAGCTAATG
>Ga0325410_1002114_pt1 | contig 22169 bp, 12 predicted proteins | sample PopdelMetagenome_16_FD_206182 | JGI IMG/M metagenome (GOLD analysis project Ga0325410, IMG submission 206182) | Populus deltoides microbial communities from Bellville, Georgia, United States - Xylem-PdIQD-R3 | ecosystem: Host-associated > Plants > Phyllosphere > Stem > Wood/Secondary xylem...
ATTATCCTCCTCGCATTGCCTTTTTCTTCCTCTTCCATTTTCCCTTTTCCTTTGGCTTCAACTAGAACAAGTGTAATTGTTATTTACTATTTGAGTTAATTTACTATTTAGTGTCTTATGTTAATTTTTTTTTTAGAAAATATTTTACATGTAATTTTTTTTTTTATTTCAACAAAAAAAACTTGTTTTTGAAATTTTTTTTTACTATAAAATATGTTATTTTTCATTGTTTGGTTATATTAAAAAACAATTTAAAAATAATTATTTGCTATTTAGAAAGTATGAAGAATAAGTACTAAAAAAAAAGACAAGTTAATCAGTGATGGGCTCGTAATTTAATAAGAAAGATAGTTTTGTTAAATATTTTCATTTCTGGAGAGCTTGTAAGTGTTTTTTTTTTCCTTCCTTTTTTTCCATTTATCAGATTTTTTTGGATGAGCCAAACATTAAAAAAAAAATAGAGAAAATATTATATTATAAGAAAACATATTTGACATGGGCAAATAAATTAGGAATAATAATTTTACTAAATTCAAAAAAGAAATTGCAAAGCAGTAGAATTTTAAACGCCTTGTGCTCGAGCACTACCAAGGAAAAACCTAAGCCATCAGATTTCCAAAGGAAAAAGATAAGATGAGCCTTTTATACTGCATTTTGCTGGATATTCTAGGAACCGGCGTCTTCTCTCTTAAGGATTTTCACATGGGTGAAGGCAAAGGTGAGCCCTGGAAGAATATTGTTAATCTCTTGAATTTGAAAATCTGATTAATTATTTTTTCATAAAGTAATTGCTAGATTATGCTTGTTACTTGTAAAAACTTTATATATATATATATATATATATGAATTTTCTAATAATTAAATTAGTATCAGTTCAGAGAGAGATCAATTATACTTTTAAGAAAATAGCTTTTTAGAATAGATTTGTAAAATAAAGAGAATAAAATTGAACCTACCTAAAAGTCATCTTTTTCTTTCTTTTATAGCACATGAGATCCTTCTCTTTGTTCCAGTAGAAAAGGTTGACGTATTAGCAAAATATCTATATCTTTTCAAGATAAAAAAATCTCTTACGTATTAGGATAAGATATCCTTATCTTATCAGGTTAAAAATATCTCTCATTTGTCATGATAAAATATCTCTGATTCACAGTCCCGTCAGGGAACTTGAGATTCTTTTGGAGTTAAAGAGAGCATACGCCTAACACTAGTAGGTATGGTAGATTCCAGACTCATAGACGTTGGAAGACGATAAGTCTAGTAGACTATCAAACCCGTAGATGGTGGGTCTAGTAGCTTGCCAGACTCATACACGTCTGAGCTCAATGCTTGGCTGGGCCTAGAGATTTTGGATCTGACAACTCACCGGACTTATACATGTTTGGGCTAAACACTTGGCTCTACCTAGAGATGTTGGTTGTGGCAGCTCGCTAGACCTATATATGTTTAAGCTCATCGCTTGGCTCATACTAGAAATGGTGGATTTAGCAGCTCGCAGGACCCCTACATATTTGGGCTTAGCGCTTGACTGAGCCTAGAGATGGTAGGTTTGACAACTCGCTGGACCCATAAATGTCTAGGCTCAGCACTTAGCTGAGCCTAGAGATGGCGAGTCTGATAATTCATCGAACCCATACATATTTGGGCTTAGCGCTTGACTGAGCCTAGAGATGGTGGGTCATAACCCTTTCTTTGGCCATACTTCTAAGAGATAGTCCTACACACAAACAAAAAACAATAAATGTCAATCCATTAATAACCCCCTAAAATCTTTGGGTATCATACACAAAGATTTTGAAAAGCCTATGTTAACAACAAATGAGACCCTTTTTATCTTTTCCATAAGATAGTACGCGCCTTTCATGACACTATTGAGATCCTCAAATTCATGTGTCTTCTTTTTACGGGGAGAAGGATTGCCTTGGGGAATGAAAAGATGACTATATTTCAATGTAGTATTTGAGTAGTCTTCTCGAGATATGTGGTGATATGAAAGGTTTTTCATCTGATGATAAAGATGAAGGGATGTTTTTTTATAACCCTAGTCATTTTTATAAGATGTATTCCTGATTTTAAATAAAAGAGTTTTTTTTATCATTCATTTCATACGTTCTAAATTTTTACCAAAATTCTTATTTTATTTAATATTTAGGATTATGAATTTATATGTAAGATGTATTTCCAGCATTGAATAAAAAGACAATTTTTTTCCTTTTTCATGTTTTGACTTTAGAATGGCTAGGTTTTAACCTAATAAGATAAGGATCTCCTTATTGAGAAAGACTTTTCTTAAACCTTAGACAGATGAGTGGTTAGAAACACAACAAGACCTTAGTTTATTTTAAATAAATAGCAATGCAGCTTACCCTAGGTAAGGTATTTTAGGGGTGATACATTCTTCCTATTCCCAACCTATTACCTTACAAGACTCTCGCAGACCAATAGGTTTTCTAGTGACCGTACTACTAGGTGGCGACTCACATTCCTTTGGTTTCACTGAGAAAGTACAAGAATTCCTTATTCTTTCTACCCATATCTTTTTATGCTAAAACGTGCTCTAAAAGGACGATCGCCACGATGTCGTATATGTGCGATAAACCTCATGGCTCCAAATCCAATAATAATTAGGAATGATAATGGCCTGATGACTTTTGATTAGTTTTCCATAGACGACACCACTGATGAGGTCTGTTTCTATCCCATTAGATTGAAGGCCACTCTAAAGCCTGGGATAAGATTGTCAATCTATTGGTTCTAACAATCTTATTCAGCCTTCCTTGGCGAAGTGGTTGCTAGATCATGCTTGTTACATGCAAAATATCCCCTTTTTATATATTCGGGACTCTCCAATGATTAAATTAGTGTTTGTTCAGAGGGAGATCATTTATACTTTTGAGAAAAATGGTTTTTTAAGATAGATTTGCCATTGTAAAAATAAAGAGAAGAAAACTGAACCTAGCTAAAGGTTATCTTATTGTTTTTGTCACACCCGGACATCGCGACGATCAATTAAAAAAATTTTAATTTGGAAAAAGAACAAAGAACAGATATTTGACATCTTTTTTTGGGGGGGAAATGTCTAATATCAAGGAGTCGCCATCTAATCTTATGGTCACTAGAAACCTTAACTGGTCAACAGAGATTCTATGATACGAGACTGGTTATGTAGAAAGGAAGATGCTATTAATCATCAAGCGTCCTTCCTGAGGCAAGTTTCATTGCTGGTTTTGTCTAAAATTGCTAAGAGTTTGTTCCTTTTTTTTTGTTTTTCCTATCATGTTCCTGACTCTGGTTTCATTGAACAGTTTCTATGAATATTTTCAACTCTGGTATTGGTAATCTTCATGAAGATAAGATTTGCAATTTATGTTTTGGTTGGACTGGGATGCCAACATTCCATAATTTATTTCCCTTTTTTTTAGGCGAATTTGTAGCGTAAGAGGACGAAGAAGAAAAACAATGCTTGTTTGAAACAATGTCGTTTTGGCCTAGGATGACCCTTTTTAATTTGGACATTGAAGCTTTGGAATTCTCTAAATAGGCCCCCGGGAAAACTATGATTAGACCTTTGGATCTTGGCGCCATTTTCCAAACGGTCCTTAACTTCAATTTTAATCAATTTAGACCTTAATTGAACATGAAATTTAATATTTTTTCAATTAAACCCCTGATTATATTAATTAAACTAATTCTAAGTTTAATTAAGTTCTCAAACTTATCAATTAATCAATTAAACCCTTAATATTATTAATTAAACACATCCAAAGTTTAATTAAATCCCCAAGCTTATCAATTCTTAAACTAAAATCATGATATCTTTAATTAAACCAAATCAAGGTTTAATTGAATCTCTAGACTTGTTAGTTCTTTCAAACTCTTCCAAAATTAACTTTCAAAGTCATATTTTCACCCAGATTAAACCCTCAAGACTTCCAATTTATGTTGTCTTGACCCAAACCTCAATTTTTCTTCATTCATTTCTTTTTTTTTTGTGAATTTATGTTGTTAAAAATTGGTTTATGACAATTGCCACCTCTTTACAATACTTACGATGTAAAGGCATTGGAAAATTCATTTTCTTTTGGCTTTGCATAGTAAGTTTGTAAAGAAAAATAAGCATGAAAACCCTTCATTTTCTTTCCTTTTGAAATTTTTTAAAAAATGGTTTAACTGTTCCAAGTGACCTGCTCGATGGTAAAATACGAGGAATCACGCAAGTGGTTTAATTATTCTAAGCAACCTGCCCGACAGTGAAGAAGAAACACGAAGGATTTTGTGAGTGGTCTAAAGGCGACCTGCCTGATGGTGAAAAAGAAACGCGAAGAATTTTGTGAGTGATTTAATTATTCCAGGCAACCTGCCTGATGAAAAGAAAAAAAGTGAAGAATTTCGCGAGTGGTCTAATTGTTTCAGGCGACCTGCCTGATGGGAAGAAGAAAATGCGAAGGATTTTGCGAGTGGTCTAATTGTTTCATGCGACCTGCATGGTAGTGAAGAAGAAACATGAAGGATTTCACGAGTGGTCTAATTATTTCAAATGACCTACCTAATTGAGAAGAATACAAAGAGAGATTTTTTTTGTGAAAAATACAAATATTTTTTAGAAATAGTCTCATTGTAATGGGTGACCTACCTAGATGGAAAAATACCAAGATTTTTCAGAAGGGGTCTCATTGTAATGGGTAGCCTATCTAGGTAGAAAAATACAAAGATTTTTTTGGGTGGCCTAATACTCATGGGTGGCTACCCAAGTCAAAACTCGAAGAGCCTCATTATGATGGTTGACTTTCCTAAAAATAAGAATATTTTTTGGATGGCCTAAGTATTGTGAGTAGCCTGCCCAGGTAAAAAAAATTCTTAAAAATAAGCAATTTTGACAAGCATTTTTAGATTTTAGCCATTTCGAGGTGGCCTTCCTTTTGAGGGATCCCATCAAGGATTTCTCTTATGAATCTTTTCAAAACTCATTGTTCAATGTCTTAAAGTTTAGATGATATATATGCTTTATTACCTGATTTTAAAAAATAAGCTCTCATTTCTTCTTAATCTTCTTGTTGCTTGATTAGTGAGGACTTGCTATCTTTGATTTGGATCATCTTTGTCGTTTAGCTTCTAGCCCACTCGAGTTGGCCCATGTAAGTCTTTTCCCAAAAATTTTACACAACTGAGCCTTTATTGTGCCTGTCTTGACCCAGTTATTTGCTAAAGATTTTATGTCTCATAGAATAATTCGAAAGGATCATTCATTAATCCCCGTCTCACTGTTAAAAACACTTGGTGTCACTTGTTGAAAGGATCAGACTGTCTTTTGTAAACGAAAATGCTCCCTTGTTTTGTTGTTGGAAATTTTCCCTTTTTGACGGTTATCTAGAAGGGATTGATTTTCCTTCTAAGCACAACGTTGCCCCCTTGTACTGGCTATTGCTTCTCGGTGTACTCTGTCAGCGAGTCAAACAAATAATGGTTTTAAGTGATCATTCTCTCATTTCTCTCATTTTCAGTGTGGTGAAGGAATATGTGTCTAGAATGAATCTTGAAATTTTGATCTAGCATTTTAAAAACAAAAATTATTTTGGTGTGAGTTTAGAATAATTTGCTTTTTGAAATCTTGCAACTTGGTTATGTTTTTTCTTGGAAAATAGATGATTTGCTCTTGTGTATGCCATATTGCCATTGGTGAAGGTACATCATGAGGTGACTTTCTGCTTTTATATGTTTCAAAGTGAAGGGCTCGAGAAAAAGCTCAATGTTTTGTTTGAGAAAAAAATTATCTCTTTTTGAATACTCATTTTATTAGCATGAATAATAATGAGCAACTTGTTCTTGATGTCATGACTCTTATGAAAAAGTACTCTTTGTGTTTTGAGAGCATCATTTATTGTTTCAAGTTGCTTGCTTGCTTGATTAGAAAGGACTTCTACAGGTAAGTAACGTAGGCTGTGGTTTTTTACTATGAAAGAAAAGCATTCATAAGGTTCAAAGAGTATTTCAAGGTTACAAAGACTAAGGATCATTATCATCAATTCGACTCTATGTGTCTTTCATCATTTTCTTTTTCTACTCTTCTTTGGTTTTTCCCTTTTTTCATTGTTTTGGCCGGGGCATACTCACTTTATTTTGGCCATCACTTTTTCTTGTGATTATGGCATACCCCCTAACATTTGAGTTTCTTGGGTTCTTTCACCTTTTTGGCTTTCTCATGGCTTTTTCATCTTTTTTATCATTGAAATTTCCACTTGCTTCTAGTGTGGGGGTGTGAACCTAGTCAGGATTTTTATGAAAGAAAATTTATTCATGCTAAAAAAAGGACCACAAGGGATATATTTATTTCAGAGCGTATAAAGTTAATATCAATAAACGTTGACCCCGTCTAGAGCAATGGTTTGGTCTTTGCAAAGAGATGCATTTCATGAGTCTATAAGTAATAAGTTCACTAGATACCATTATTCATACATTTAAAATACCTGGTTTAAGAGTCATGAGGTGAGGGTGACGATTCATTTTCTATTCATGCATTTTGGTTTAGAGTTTAGTCACCTCAATGGAGAAGCTGTTTGATTCATGCGTCATTTTACCTGTAGAATGTTAGGAATGTTGTTTTAAATCCACAATAAATCATTTTTGAAATCAAAATGCAAGTTTAATTTTTCAAAATTTCATTGAGGGAAAAGATTTTAATAAAATCAATGAATCGCGTCTATAAGATCACACGAGGCTTCAAAAGTGTATTTGTGAGTTCTTAGAGAGAACTCCTTTCAAGATATTTGGTTGTAAATCAAAGGAAAAGATACAATTGAAATACAAACTCATTATTTCATTGACTTTTATATATATATATATATATATATATATATATATATATATATATATATATATATATAAAAGAGGCTCAACAACAAAGAGTTTATGCTAACATCTTGAATTATGATTACTAGCAAGGTAACACATAAAAGGGCTAAACACTTAACAATCATTGATTGCAATTTCTAGAATCTTCCAACCATCCCTCTTCTATGAATTCCTCGACAGGGACACCTTTCCAATAGTCAGTTGAGGTCACGCATAGACCAGTCTTGGCCTAATAACACAGTAGCTTCGTCTTCAGGATGATTGATCTCTAGGTGTCTTTGTTTTGGTAGTTCTTTCTCCCGTCTTTGTAACCACCTTCGATATTATGAACCTTGGTTTTTTTCTTTTTTTCACTGAAAATTTTATCCTTAGTCGAGTCAGCAATCGTTCCTAATTGGATGGTTTGTCAATTCTCTCAGCTATCGCGACCAGGATAAAAAAATATTATGCATAGCTTTCAACCAGGTATTCAAAGCATGGGGCTTTGAAAGTTTTGGCAAACAAATTGATCATCTCATTTTCCAATAAAAAAGTATTAACTTGTGCGGTTGTCTCACACCATCCTTAGGTGTATTCCACCTATCAGAGCCCACATCCATATTGAACTTATATTGCCTGATGAAGGTATCAACTAAGTCCTTCCATATTTTTACCTTAGTATTGTTCAACTGCATATACCAAGTGAGGGTAGTGTTACTCAAGTTGTCTTGAAAGAAGTGTGTCAAATTGAGGCTAAAAAGCTTAATTCTTCATTGAAACTTTGTAGAATATATACAAGAAAATCATATCTCAGCATTTAGTGTGTGAGATATTATAGGTTATTGTTTAGGAATTAATACAGCTTAAATATTCTAAATATGGTATTTGCTAATTTACAGCTTTTGTTAACAAAGTGAATAAGAAGTTTCTCGTCATAAACCACCTCAACCATTTTGTTGTAGTATGCCTTGAGATCAGTTACAAGGCATCAAGTTCCTATATATTTGATGAATTCGGGCACTCTAAAATTTTTAGGAATGATCATGTTAGGCACCAAACACATCCTAACAGCCTTTATATAGTCATGTAAGCTAGTTCCCTCAAATACCATCATCCTTTGCTCTAGGGTAGCCAATTTATCCATGCCATCTTCTTTTACCATCTTGTTCTTTTGAGATTCTTTCATTATAAGGTCAATAACATGAGGGATCCTCATTGGATATATGTTTGGCGAGGCTCAGACGAGGTTCTACTTGCCTCTATGTTTGGCGAATTGAAAGGAGTGGCTGGAGTTGGTAGAAGCTGAGCCACAAATGATGGTTGGAAGGATGTCCCCTCTCCCGAATTGGATCTCAGAGCCTACTCGAGTAGGCTAGCAAGCTTGGCAACCTTATTTTTTAGACTGTCCAACTCTTTCTGGTGTTGGGCGTCTAATTGAGCTATTTCTTCATTTTCCATTCTTTTTCGTAGTCGCGTGTTATAAGTGTGTTTTGATGGGGGACCTATATTTCACCTGGCGTGTAGTATTATAAGTGTATGTTCAAACATGCATGGATATAAATGCAATATATTGGATTTGGATTCGCTTTTCGAGAGGTTACATAACAATCGATATTCTTTTGATGTGTGGTCAGATCCAAATCCAATATCATTATTGCAATGCTGAGAGTAGATCTGCTTAGCCTTTTGTCATCTGAGCTTTCAGCCATGTATACACATTTTTTTAATCAAAATGGGGATCTCAGCCCTTTTTATTAATCAATTAGATTTTTCATTACAATAATGATTATCCTAATCTATTACAGGGAAAAATGCACTACCTCTATTAGCTATAGTCTTTAGGAAAATATCGATGTTATCCATGCTCCTTCGATACTTCATGATGTCCCCCCTAACTTGATGAGCCTCCGTTCGTAGCCCATGAGCCTCGACAGTAGCTCGATCAATTAGCTCTTGCAATTCCTTTATTCTTTCAGCATGGATCAAGTTGCTTCTGGATAGATAATTATTAGCAGTATCTAATGTTTGATTGTGATTCATCTTCTGGCTTTCTAGCAACTATTCAGTCTTTGCTTCTTTCTTAGCCAACTTAGTTCTCAATGCTTTCGCCTTAACCTTATTACTGTTGAGTTCAGCTCTCAGATCCTGGGTGACTTTAACTGTTTTCTTGGTTTTAACCAACTCCACTTATGCTTCTCTTAGTTGGCTCTTGAGTTCTTTTATATTTGCCAAACGTTTGCTCAATATGACTTGGGTTTTAAAAGTCAGTTCCTCCCAATACCGGGTCTTTTCTACTTGAAACGTTATGTCCTGATTGATGGCTTTTAGTGATTCCAAGTCGTCCATCGCCTTCATCCAATCTTGGCCTACTGAGTGTCTTTCTTCATCGGCTAATTTCCTCACAGTCTTTTCTTTGGCTAACTAATGCTCCAAGGACATTCTCAATTCTTCCTTTATTTTAAGCTCAACTTGTAACGGTTTTACTTGCTATCTCAGTTCTTCTTCACAACTCACTCTTTTTTTTTTATGCCCACAGATTCGGAAACTTCTGCCATATTGGTAACTCCTCCATTACGCCATTATTGATATTTTTGCTAATTGTGGGATTCCTTGCTCCATTTTCCTTTTTTATTAGCAACAAAGATTTCCAATCCTGCCTAATGCTTTCTAACGTCTCCACGATGGCTCTTTTATAGACCCCAGTAAATTAAGCTATACCATCTGTTTTAGGAATGCTTTGTATGCCCTCAAGCTACCTTGCAACTAGAGTGGGTGCGTAACTAATGTATCTTGTTACTCCAATTAATGGTACCCAAAGCTTTTTCCCACAACTCATCAGGCTTGTTGTATTCCTCATCCAAATAGCTCTCCAATTAAAAAGGCTTAATAGAAGTTTTTGCAATTTTACCTTCCAATCATCTTTAGGAAAATTCTCTCACTCCTTTAATATGAACAATTTGAGTGGCTTTTGGTCGAACCATCAAATTTTTTTGAATATCAGCGTCTCAGTTTCTATATGTCTTACCAACCAGATAAACAGTAATGGGACACAACATCTCATGAAACCTTTATCAATTCTCTTGCAATGATTAAGGGATAGGAAAGTTTCGGCCAAAATCACAACAGACGGGTTGATCTTGGTCTTTTCATACTCTACAAACAAATTAACGGCTTCTAGACTAATAATTCCCACAGTAGAAGGACACAAAACTAACCCAAATATTCCTAAGGCCCATATTCCGTGTTTCTCTATTTTAGCACCCGGATTAGCTTTCTTGGCAATTAGCATCTCCTCTAGTCGTTTCCATCTTAGACCCAGAGTTATTTTTCTCTTTATAAAAGTTTAACTAAGGGATTCCCAACAACTTAGCAAGCTCATCCATAGTGTCATCGATTCTGTGGTGAAAGTGCACTTTATAGGCATCCTCAGGGAATTAAGTCAACACATTGTATTCTTCAACGGTAGGTGTCATGTCAATATTTTAGAATGTGAAACGGCAGTAATCGGGATCCTAAAAAAGGATCAGAGCTTTTATGGTCGATAGTAGCACTGAAACTTTCAGAAGGTGCAAAGTCCTTCCATATTTCATGGCAAATTTCGCCTCGTCTACCTAATACTTGGTGAGTGAGAGCAATCAGTTGATGTCATTTATTATGAATCTAACTTTGAGTAGCGGTATCTCACTGACATCCAATCTAGGGTTCGGTCATTTGCAAGGATTCAGACTCAAGTCCATACTCAACAGTTATTATCTCACGAATAATGGTCATTGTGTCACCCGAAAGCCCTGTAATAAGGATGTTTACATGTTAAGCTTATCTTAGTGAAATTACGCAGGGATCAACCTAAAGAGCAGGTTCTAGCCATTAAATGTATCGAGGTAGTTTTGTTATCTAGTCTCAAAAGGTCTTTCGCGTGCTTAATGATCATCCTTGAAAGGTCGATATGAGGTTTATAAGCAGCGTGAAGATAAAGGCCCTGAGTAATATCAGTTTGGCATATCGACCATTGTCAAGCAAACAATCATGCATATATATATGCATGATAAACATGAATAACTATGCATGCTAAAGTAATAAAAAGAGTAAAATAAAAATTGATAAACACAATACGACAAACATTTTTAGCAATAAAAAGACAAAAAGCAAAGCTTAGTCATAAAGTCCCTAGTTGAGTCGTCATTCTGTCACACCAGGATATCGCGACAACCAATTAAATGTTTTTCAATTTGAAAAAAGAACAAAGAACAGATATCTGACATCTTATTCTATGGGGTAAAATGTCTAGTTCAAAGAGTCGTCACCTAGTATTATGGTCACTAGGAATCCTAACTGGTCAAAAGAGATTCTATTATACGGGATTAGTTACGTGAAAGGGAAGATGTTATCACCCCTGAACCGACCTGAGGCAGGCTACATTGCAGGTTTTGTCTAAAATTGCTAATAGTTTGTCCTTTTTTTTTTTTGTTCTTCCTATTATGTTCCTAACTTTGGCATTAGTGAATAGTTCCTATGAATATTTTCAACTCTGTTGTTGGTAAATATTGCACAAACCCAAAAAAATACGATATTCCTTACTCTGGCGTCAATGAATAATTTTGCAAAAAATTGAATTTGAAAAATAATTTTTCTATGTGATTTTGTTCTTGTTTACCCTTTATTATTATTTTCTCTTTTTAGATGGAAATAAAAGAAACATTGTACAATAGATTTTTTGTTTAACAGTAATGGTCCATAAATTGAGCACATAGCAGAAAAAATACAAAAACACATAGAAAAAAATAAAACAAAGCGCAAGGAACCCACAATTAAATCAATGAAAATCCCAAATATTTTTGGAATTTTCTAATATCAAAAAGGGGCTCGTTTGGTTAGAAATCAAAATAGAAGGGGGATAAAATATATGGAAAATGCATAAGGGTGTGTTTTACCAAACACACCCTTAACCAAAAGTAGCTTGGGCCGGGGCCTAAAGCCCAAACCTGACCCACTTTTTTTCTTTGGTTCTAGCCCATCCGTACGGACTGGGCTAGACCCAGCAGCCCGGCCCGGTTACTGGTTCAACCAGTAACTCGGCTGATGAGAGGAGCGCGCGTGCACATGGAGGGGTTAATTAAAATTACAAATGGGGGAAAACCTTATTTGCAGCAACTTTGAGTGAAAGGAGGCTTGTCTGGGCTCGCTGTTGGAAGCGAAGACGCGAGGCGATGGTCTCTTGGCTGATCAATGCTTCCCTCTCTTGGTTTCTATTTTTTTCGCTTTATATTTTTTTCGCTTCTTCTCTGATCTTTCTTTTCTCTGCTCTCTCTCTCTCTCTCTATCTACTCCTTATATTTTCATCTCCTACTCTCCCCTGTTCTCTTGGTCTCTCCTCGTCTGTCCTCTCTGTGTTTTCTTTTTCTCTCGTTCTTTCTCCTGTTTTATTTCCTCTCCCCCTATCTTTAGGTCTCTTTAAACTCTGTATTTATAAGGAACGTTCCTGGTTCTCCCTGCACCCACTGTTTTTCTCTTGATAAGCATGGTTGGGAGGTGTTGGTTTTTTGTTGGGACCTGGACATATGAGATTCGATCCTTATCTCCCCGGGTAGTAATCTTCATGAAGATAAGATTTGCAATTTGTGTTTTGGATGGACTGGGATGTCGGCATTTCATGATTTCTTTCCCTTCCTTTCAGGCATATCTGCAGTGTCAGAGGAAGAAGAGAAAAACAATGCCTGTTTGAAACGATGTTGTTTTGGCCTGGGATGACCCTTTTCAATTTGGTCCTTGAAGCTTCTAAATTCTTTAAACTGGCCCCCGGGAAAACTATGATTAGACCCTTGTATCTTGGCACCATTTTCCAAACGGTCCTTGACTTCAATTTTAATCAATTTAGACCTTAATTGACTCTAAAATTTAATATTTCTTCAACTAAACCCCTGATTTTATTAATTAAACTAATTCTAAGTTTAATGAAGTCCCCAAACTTATCAATTCATCAATTAAAACCTCAATATCATTAATTAAACAAATCCAAAGTTTAATTTAAGTCCTTAAATTTATCAATTCTTTAATTAAACCAAATCAAGGTTTAATTAAATCCCCAGACTTGTTAATTCTTCCAAAATTAACTTCCAAAGTCATATTTCCACCCAGATTAAACCCTCAAGACTTCTGATTTGTGTTGTCTTAACCCAAACCTTAATTTTTCTTCATTCATTTTATTTTTTGGGTGAATTTATGTTGTCAAAAATTGGGTTATAACAGTTTCAACAGAAAAGGTTGGCATATTAGCAAAATATCGTCGTCTTGTTAAAATAAAAAACATCTTATGTATTATGATAATATGTCTTTGTCTTGTTAGGATAAAAATATCTTAGACTTGTCAAGATAAAATCTATGTAACCCATGGTCTCATCGTGGAGCTTGGGATTTCAATAGAGTTAAAGAGAGAATAGCCCTAGTACTGGTAGGTCTGGTAGATTGTTGGACTCATAGAAGACGAAGGGTCTAGCAACTCGCTAGATTCACGTGTGTTTGGGCTCAGTACTTGGCCGTGCTAAGAGATGGCGGGTTTGGTAATTCTGTAGACCCATACGTGTATGGGCTTAGTACTTGGTTAAGTTCAAAGATGGTGGGTTATAACCCTCTTCTTTACCATACTTTTAAAAGACAGTCTCACATAGAAAAACAAAATACAATAAATGTTGATCTATAACCTACAAAGATCTCCACTTCAGCAAATAAGAAAAATAAACTATGAACAATCATTTCATCATATTCACAAAGCAAATATTTATAATGTTTAATTAATTGAAGCTACTGAAATTAGGGTTTGGTTCGAATCGAAGAAGATATATAGAGCTAATCAATTAAACTAGTTGTTTTAATATGAAAAAAATTATGATACTCCAGTTATAATTATTAATAAATATATGATAGAGATAAATAGATGTAAGAAAAAAGTTTAAAAAATATTTTTAAAAAAAAGAGATTTTTTTAAGTCAACTTGATATGTTTTCCTCTTTTTATATATGAAAGCAGCATAACCGACAACAAATGCAATTTGAAATGTCAAGAAATTTGGAATCTAAGAATACATAACGTAAATTTAAATATTATGAATCTTCAGTTAATCACCTGTTAATTAACATGGAACTTGTATTGCACTATTTATGAGTAATAAAAATATCAATAAGTTTGAATGGATAGTTGTGCAGCAAGCACTAATGACTCAAAAACTTAAAATTTTAAGCATAACCTTTTTTTATAGTTGATTTATAAATGGTGAAGTTGATCTATTTAAGTTTTCTTTTACTTGAGCAGATTGAATATATAAGTTCAAACTAAATATTTTGTGAATATTATAAATATCCATAAGTTAAGCTTATATTGCTAATTTTTATGGGTCTATATTTAGAGACAAATCCACAACATGGACTACAAGGGTCATAGTATCCCTAATGTTAGGTTAAATTTTTATATCTTACACCATCATTAAACTCTAATTACCTCCCCCTTCTCCTCTAACAAAAAAAAAACACAAGCCCTTGTTTGTTACATTAAAAAAATATAAAAGGAAGCTTACTAACAATAACTTTAGATTCAAAACATTTCTAAATAAAATAAAAATAAATATTTAATCCACAAACTATCAAATATAAAGACAAAATAAGTATATGTATACAATTCAAAAATTTTGACCCATCACCAACCCATTATATCCATTTCTTAGGTTTTTTTATTCACTATAATTGTAATATTCATATTATTCAACTTTGAGAAGCTTGATAGAGTCAAATAATGCAAATACTATAAAAGGGCTTGTTTTTTCTTAACACCCCTACTATTAGGTGATGCTTTCAAAGTGACAATGATCACAAAAAGATTAATGCCTTTCAAAAGTTGATGACAGAGCTAGGAGATTAAGAGAGGGGATTTAGATTTCATAAACACTTGTAAAATAAGATTTTTTGTCGGGCTTAAAGGACCTTATAATGGTTAAATGATCACAAATATAAGAGGAGGGAAGCTTTCAAGGCTATATTGTTTATAATTATAACGCTATAAGAGATATTATCAGAGGTTGAAAAATAAAATGTGAGTTCCTATGGTTATGGATGTTTATATAGTTATGAGTCATATCAACTTGAATGAAGATAAGGTTGGTAGCAAGGTTATTAAAATCACGATTCAACTCGTAAAATCATACGATTTTACAAGTCAGTATAGGCTAAACATGTTAAATCGTTCATAAAACTCGGAAATGGATAAAATCGGGTAAAATCGTTAAAATCGGGTGAAATCGCGCAAAAAACGCGATTTCACCACCGATTTAACGCTTTCAGCACAAAAGAGAAAATGTGAATCACTGTTCCCTCTTGCTTCAGGTGTCAGGCTATTATTGGCATATTAAACAGTACACATACATAAAAAAAAAAAAAAAAGCAAAACAGTTGACACGTAACACGTTCTTTCTTCATCGACTTTCACACAACACAGCATTTGAAAAAAATCAAAATCCATAAATCACTAAATCCTTATTCTCCTTATCTCAACCATCCAACCCAAACCCAAAATAAACCAACTCTCTCTCAGGTTAGACAGTTTCTAATACTTCTATTGAAAGATACAGACACCCTTTTGTACTTTTTTTTGGGTCTGCAGTGTTGAACTGATAAATGAAGGGAGAGGATCAGGTGAGGTATTTGTTCGGGATTTCTTTATCTGACTGGCCTAAATGGCAACAGTTTCTTATTTGCTCTTTCGGGTTCTTCTTTGGTTATCTCATTAATGGCATCTGCAAGGTTTGTTTCTAAGTTTTATCATTGTTTATTAATCTGCAAGGTTTGTTTCTAAGTTTTATCATTGTTTATCATCTTAGGATTTTTTTTATAAAGTGCGGACATGTTGTTTGTTTCTTGTTTGACTTTGACTGCCAATTCTTGTTCTTGTTTTTCTTTCTCTCTTTTTTCTAGTGTAATCAGTTAAATTTCCATGTCTTGAGCATTTAATATCTACATGCATCTAACATTTTTGTTATACTCTGTTTGGTTGCTAAGAATGAAACCAATGCAATGCAAAGTTTTATTTTATTTTTATTTTGGGCTTTATTGATGGCAAAGTCTCATAATTTTTGTTTTCTCTTAAATTTTTGTTTCTCAAGTCTATCGAGTCAATTTTCTGCTTCTAGTCATTATTTTGTTAAAAAATAATGTTTTCTTTGGGTGTTCTTTGTATAGTCTTTTATTTGTTTTGACCTTAAAATTATAAAAAAATTGAATACCAGCATATCGGTAATGTTTTTTTTTGTTTTTATTTGATTCTCATTGCTTGGAGCCTTTGATCTAATTGGCTAATTGCAGGAATATATGTATAATCGGCTCCAATTTAGGTACATAACTATTGTTAGTATTTCTATATTAATTATGTTATGCAGTAATTTTTATGCATATTTGTTTTTTCTTTTAGATTTTCAGTTATGGTTGATATTTCACATTTGTACAAGGATTTGTGTACTTGGTGCTTATATACTTGCAGGGTTTCACCCCCAAGCAAATGGTGAACCCATGGAAAACTTATTGGAAACTCTCTGCTGTTCTTATGGGTTCTCATGGGTTGACTAAGGGTCCCTGGCTTTTCTTAACTATTCAGCTCAAATCATGTTCAAATCCACCAAGGTAAACTTAGTTCTTATCTAACTCTTGTCCTATTAAGTTGGATGTGAAAGGTCTTGTTTTTTTAAGATCTCTTGTACATGATATACTAGATTGTTTGTTTTAAGTTTGTTAATTATTAGTTAATGAAAAGTTATTTAAATTATGTGTGAATTTTTATTTGAACCATGTATTTTAAAATGCTTGAACTATGTATGAATTTTTATTTGAAGGCTTAAACTATGTATAAATTTTTATTTGAAGCATGTATTTTAAGGTGTTTGAACTATGTACGAATTTTTATTTGAAGCATGAATTTTTTTAATGTATTTTAAAATTCCTTATGATTTTATAATTTTACGATCCGTTTTTACGATCCGAGTTTGTTTTGTATTTTTCGTGCCGTGTTAAAATCATAATTTTAACAACCTTGGCTGGTAGCTCATTGTTGAAGGAGAGGATAACATCACGAGGGCTATCCTTATGCGTCTTTGTAGTTGATGGCTAGTAAACCAAGTTTGACTAGGGGGTATAAGCTCTATCTAAAGGGATATGTGGTCGATCCATTAGAGAGAGGGGTGAGGTTATGTAATCGGATTAACTAGGAAGATGGATGTTAGGGAGGTCCATCAAGGAGAAGAGGTGGTGGTCATTCTGCTACAAAGGGGGGCATGAACTCAATTAACTAGGGATATAGGGCTTATGGTCAGTTACCTATGGATGGTGATGCACAGTTAATATGTTGAGAGGAAAAAAAATTTGTCCATACCAAAAAGAGAGGGTGTGCATTTGGCTCCACTAAGAAAGGGAACACATGGCTGATCTCATTAAGTTGGGATGTACAACTAGGCATCCTTAATTGTAGCATCCCTTGTCAATCCAAGAGTCATCAACATGAGGACTCAATCTCTCATCAGTTGCATGTTTTGTATGCTCTCATGTCTTAAAAGTCCTTTATACTAAATGGAGTGGTACCTTCATTCCTAGAAATGGTGTAACCACATGCTTGTGAAGGAGTGTTGCCTTTATATTTAGGAAAAGTGGGTGTTTTATACCTAAACAAGATGGATTTCTGCACCAATAGGTGAATTCCTTTATACCCAAGGTCAAGATGTCTTTAAGTTCGACTAAAGATGTTTCCTTTACCTAAAGTGAAGGATGTTTTAAGTTCAGACTAGGTTGTCCATGTTCTAGAATGAATATCAAAATAGAGACTATGTTGTACCCGGGTATTTGACATCCCAATTCTAAACTTCCAATGCAGTATTGCACATCCCAATTCTAAACTTCCATTGCTGCTACTACAATGATAGTGGATGTGTTTTTTTCCACGGTATTTGACATCAAACCTTTAGTTATCGGCAAGCACCATCTTGTGCATATTTCTAATAGTAGTGTGACCAATAGCAAAATGAATATTATACCACTGCAGGCAAGCCTCTAAAATTTTACGGTATGCAATATGTCAAGCCCTTTGTATACATTAAACATGCTTAGAGTAAGTGTTGAGTGACCCACACGGAAGTGGAACCAATTGAAGAAATGACGATACTTGTTAAGTCCCTTTGCTTTTGTAGTTGGTTTCCTATTTGGTTATGTTGTTTACCCTTTGGCTGAAGGGCTTTTGCGTTATCTTTGTCAGGTCTGACTAATGGTGAGTAAAAAAATTAAAAAACCGATTAAACTGAGAAAACCAAAAAACAAATTACCGAAAAAACCAAACCCTGAAAAAAAAACTGATTAGAATTTTTCAAAAACCAAACTAAACCCAAACAAAAAAAAACCGAGCCAAACCGGAAAAAAACGAGTCGGTCGGTTTGAACCGGTTTTTTCCCCAAAATAACTGAACCGAAACTGGTCGGTTTAAACTGGTTTCGATTTGTTTTTTCAAAAACAAAGCTGGTTTTAGTTACTTTATTTGATAAAAATCAAACCGAACCGAAAATGATCACCTCTAGGTCTGACTAGGCCACTAAACACTTGTGCTGTTAAATATGGCAATGCCGATGATTTTGTGCGAGCTATGTTCAATTTCATGAGACCTTATGCCTAGAAATATTCTAGTCCCAAATCCAACAAGACAACCAAGAATATAGGCCAACAGTTGACTGCTTATATGCAAATAGAAACATAAAGGGTTTGCATATTCGAACCTTTTCAAGTATCTTGCAATGATGGCCCCAATAGGCATTAGAATACCCCAGCTTATTGTGTTCAATATTCTATGGACATTTTTCATTGTGCTTGAAGAACTTCTTTTCGTCACAATACTTCCAAAAAAGAAGTTCAAACTCCTTATGTATGGATTTAACTTTGGGACTTGATGGAGTGTTTCAAATATCAGACCTACTTACTAGAGATGATTGCTTCCATAACTTATTATTGAAGAAGTATAAACTGCAAGACTTCCATCCATTCTTGGAAAAGAAATGATTGCTTGCAAACCAATAATCCCTATTGAAGTTGGATTGATAGCCGAAGCAATCCATTTGTGATCGGTCACACCAACATGCCTGAAGGCAACATTAACTCTGTTGGATATTTAATGGTAGTTCTAGTTAAGAAAGTAACTCAAAACAGGCAAATCTTTGTAAGAAGAGAACTTTTTGTTGTTTGAAAATTTATAGGTTGAGCATGGTGGTGGTTGTTGGGCTATGCATAACAATGTACAAAAAACAAGATCTGGACCTCTTGTAAATCTTAATGCTTGGACAGTTCATCAGACGAGTCTAAATCTCTGGAAGGCCCAAAGCTCAATCCATCAGTACTTGGTCTAATATTGTCAAGCTCGCTATGCTCAGTGGTGCCCTTGTTTATCAATGCTCTGCTCAAATAAAATCATGCAATTAAGCCCTTATTTCTTTTAATTTTAACAAAACTTGCCCACTTAGACCCTCAACCTCTTAGTCTTAAGTTAGAAATCCATGCAAGACCAATTAATCATGAAGTACAATCAACCAACACCATGAAAATCATAGATCGGCAAAAACTCAGTCCAAACAAACATCATTAAATAAAAAATAATAATAATTTAGGGACTTAATTATCAAAATCAACAAAATGAAATTGGAAAGAAACAAGGACTAAAACAAATAGAAAAAAAAAAAAAGAAAAGCTAAAAAGTTGCTGCAGTGTGGGCTCGTGTATTGAATAGCGTGACACTTTGAAAGACGTGTGTTGGCTACTAGTGAACAGAGGGAGGTGTTGAGGCTTCAATAGAGTCTCTCTCTATCTCTGAATTACCCCATTTTTTTACTAAGCTTTCTGCGTTTCTATTCCTCCATGTGTTAATTGTATAGGGAAGGTTATATATACAAAAGTGTTCTAAGTTGATCAACTGAGGTTTTTTAGTTTTTTTTTTAAAAAAAAAGAACTAGGCCTGGGCTACCAAACCCAATACGTCTAAGCCTAGAGCACGACCTAAAGTACACGTGCTTGGTCTGTCCAACACAGGCCCATGGCTTTCTTTTCTTTTTCTTTTTAGAATTTTTTTTCCTGATTTTTTTCTTTCTTTCTTTCCATTCATACCAAATCTATCCATTTATGTTAAAATTGGGTTATTAGGGGTTCAAAAAAGCAACAAAATAGATTTGAAATATTAGTAAATTAAATGTATTGTCAACAAAATTCTTCATTCCTATCACCATATAAAAAAAATAGGTGGAGATTCCTTGATTGTTAACCAATCATCCTTCATCATATCTTTTTTTATTATTATTAATGTGGGTGTCTAGGTTAGCTTGTGTGCACCTTGACGAGTCCCACGGCCCCTGAAGTTAACGACCATGTAAGCCTCCAGTGGCCCTGAGGCTTGTGAGACTCGAACTGATAACTTTTAAGGAGCAAACCTAGAGCCTGACCAGTTGAGCTACACCCCTCAGGATTCCTTTATCATATCCTAAAACTTGTTATTAAGCCCGGGGATGATTCATTATTAAATAGTTTTTAGGCTTACAAGAAAAATATGGTGCTATGATTATTGTATTTAAAATATCTTAGTATTTACATTAAAAAAAACGCTTTATTAGTTATTCATATCAATTAAAAAAATACAAATCATTCGTCGACTTGATGCTAGGAAGCAATTTTCGAAACATGTTTTTGGTCAAATATTTTTTTATTTAAATTTTCGAACCTCATGAAACCAATTTTCAACAATCTTATCAATCAAAAACATGGAAAAATCATCCTATGATACTTCGATTATGAAATTTAATATCCTATGATGTGATATAATTAATACAATGAGGTTTGAAATCGGTATCCTATGATGTGATATAATTAAAATGTGTCCCACGTGTTCCATGTATTATTCAATTATTTTATTGAATAATTGAATTGTACTGAAATTTTTTCTACATCATTCTAGAAACCTAACTATACGCGGTAGGCAGCTATTTTAGTTTTTTTTTTTTTAATTTTTCAAATTGTTTTTTACCGTTGACTTTTCCTTTACATTCATGAGTTCCTGATGGAAACAGAACAATGTGGGGATGCAAATGTGCCACGTTTTCCAGCCTATAATCTCCCGAAACATCAATTCTCGAGCTGTCTCCGTTTATTAGCTCCAGAATTGATGTTTTTTCCCCCAAGTTCTGCAAAATAATTGAGCAATTATTATTAAACTTTCAGTCCTGACAGCACTTAAAAATGTCAGCCTCGTTACTTCGTCATGTCTTGAGACACGTGGAATCGGAATCACATAGGAGCCGCAAAAAAACGAATACTTTCCATTTCAATTTTTCTTCTTTTTTTTTTTTAATTTTTCCCTCCACGTGTCACAAGAAAAATATTTTTTTATTAGTGTGGATATCCGAGTCAGTTTACATATCGTTTATATTAGCAATTATAGAACTCAAACTTGAAATTATAAAAAAAACAAATCATTTAATCTCAAACTCTTATTACTGAACCATCTACTAAATAGTTACAAGGGATATATTTTGCTTGGTCATAAGGATTCCGCCTTGGGAAGAAAACTAAATTACTTATTTGCTGGAAAACATGGAAATCATTGTGTAGCTTCGTTGTTGTTTATATGAATAGTCAAGTTTTTTTTATTTCAATTCAGTCATTTATTGTTTTTCTATTTATTTTTTTTAATTTTCATTCTATTATTTTTTCAATTTTATCCTTTAATTTTTTTAACAGTGATTCAAATTATTTTTTAATTAATTAAATCACATTAAGACAACTCTCACATGATTTAATTTAAACATGTGCTAAGAAAGGAATCGAGTCAAGAAGTTTTTTTTCAATCAATTTCATTATTTGTTTCTCGATTCCATCCTCATATTTTTTTTTACCAGTCAACCTTGTTGATTTTGGACGAGTCAAGTTGATTAAGTTATACCAGAACAACTTACAATTGATTTAATTTTAAACACAAACTAGACAAAAGTTGGGTTAATAGATTTTTTAATGTTAATTTCATTAATTTTTTTCTCAATTTCATTATAATTGTTTTTTTCACTAGTCGATTAAGATACATTTGAACCGACCAAGTTAACTAGATCATAATAAGACAATTTTCACATAATTTAATTTTAAATTCAAGTTAGATAAAGAATCGGATCAAAAAATTTCAAAGTTAACTTGTTAAACGATGTTTAATAAAATTAAATATTAAATAATTTTGTACTATGAAAATATTTTTTATTACATTAAAAAATAATTAAAGTAATGCCAGCTTGTAAACTAGTGTAC
>Ga0325410_1002115_pt1 | contig 22165 bp, 14 predicted proteins | sample PopdelMetagenome_16_FD_206182 | JGI IMG/M metagenome (GOLD analysis project Ga0325410, IMG submission 206182) | Populus deltoides microbial communities from Bellville, Georgia, United States - Xylem-PdIQD-R3 | ecosystem: Host-associated > Plants > Phyllosphere > Stem > Wood/Secondary xylem...
TTCTTGCGTGAGATTTGACTCTACTGATTACTGATAATGACCCAATTAACCAATATTAACGGCCATCACACCTGATGCTCAGGGCTTATTGTTCATCATTTGAAGATTAATTTAAGGGGCTGTCGCCCCTTTGACTTGGAGAAATATTTTTCACGCTGACTGCTAGTTTTGGAGCAAATTAGTGCAGCATCCCTTGCATTTTTTGGATTCTCTGATAATGTCCTTAAACTTTAAAATTAAGCAATTGTATCCTTATATTTTTCTCTTTTAGAAAAACATTTAGGAAAAACAGTCCCTAGTGAGGCAGCTAGCGTCATCTATTTCTCTTTTTTAAGGGTTTTTCAAAGAACTTGTCTGAAGCCCACAAACCTCTAATCATTAAGTGATTTGATTCATCGATTGTATGACACTACTGGTTTGAAAAAAGAAAGCAAGCATACATATATACATCATAACCAATAATTATTTTAGTTTATGCGTATTAGTTTAGTTATGGCCACAACCCACACATTATATATATATATATATACCTAACGATATCCAATTGTAGTACTGATTGTACCTAATATATATGATTAGAATCTTCACCAACTCAGAAATCTTAAATTAACAAAATAAACAACAATTAATGACCAAAGTTTCAGAGGTTTATCTGGGGTTGAACATTTAACCATCAAATGATAGCTAAATATGTCAAAATGAGAGATGAACGTAACGGTAAAGCATTAATATTCTAGTGGTGGGTTCATTGCATCATTGGTCAGATGCCCAACTTTTAGGGCAGAAATTTGAAACTTCTCTGCGAGTGCGAGATAATGTTATGCCACATTATTACTTTAAGGACTCTTGAAATGTATACGAGGCCCTAACGCGTTTGAACAGTTAGACGTTAGAGCTAGATATCTTCTTTCACATGGGGTTAGGTGATCAGTTCCATAGTTTATTACCAAATATGGAGACATTATGCCTTCTGTTGCATGTGGAAGATTGGCCATTCGTGTCTTCTATAGTTGCTTTGTGCAGTATTACAATGGGAGACAACGACCGGACACCCTAATATATATGCATATGTGGGACAGATTTAATTTACAGTTGACTAGAGGATCATCTAGTGGTGTGTTGACAACAAATACCAAAATATAACATGTGATGGGTCATGATTTTCTAAAAATATTTCACATTTAAAGACCATCACATGCAAGTCTCAACCTAAAATTGGGTTATGATTTCTCTACACCCAATCTTATATTGGGCCGGAGTACACTCGCGCCCAACTCTAAGTTGGGTCACGATGTGTCCACGCCCAACTCTAAATTAGGCTCGGAAGAGTCCACGCTCAACTCTAAGATGGGTCAGGATGAGTTCACGCTCAATTTCAGTTGGGCTGAGACACATCCGCGTCCAACCATACTTGGGTTCAGCGTAACGCTGAACCCTACCCCTAATGGGTTTCAGTGTAGAAACTGAACCCAAATACCCTTGGGTTCAACGTATTCAGTGTATAACTGAAAAGTGACCCCACCCTAAGCCTCCCATACTCTAGATCTGGGCTAGTGATTATGATACCCATACATCCCATTAATTATGAACAAACAGCTCATGCTTATATTAATTAGATGTGATGACATCAACAATAAAATAATATTATTTTACCGTTACAAGATTACATCTCTATCCCTCACAAATCGTATAATGCCAGTCAAGACAGGTAATGTAAAAGAAAGCTTGAGTACATAGAAAAAAGGTTCGAAACCTTATGCTCTTAGACATAAACACATTCCTTCTCTTCTTCCCTTACATCCATATCTTCTTCTCTATCTTTATAAAAGCCCATCAATACCTTCATTAATGTCTTTTTACCATATAAAATACCTCGTACTGACTAGGGGTGAGCAAAAAAACTAAACAACCTAGAAAACTGGAAAAAAAAGTAACCGAAAAAACCAAACCGTGAAAAAAACTAATTAAACCGATTAGAATTTTTAAAAAGCCGACCGGTTCGGTTTTATAAGCCTGAAACCAAAAAAACCAAACCAAACCCAAACAAAAAAAAACTCGAGCCAAACCAGAAAAGACCGAGCCAAACTGGAAAAAAACTGATCCAAACTGAGAAAAACCGAGCCAAACCTAAAAAAATAATTTGATCCGGTTTTTGTTCTAAAATAACCAAACCGAACTGAAACTGGTCGGTCTGACCGGTTTCGGTTTTTTATTTAAAAAAACCAGTTTGGTTACTTTTTTTTTTATAAGAACCAAACCGAATCGAAAATAATCACCCCTAATTTGATCTTTGGAGGGTCCCTCAACAACACCCCCTAGGGGTCTCTAAGGGACCTTGTGCAAGTATTTATTCAAGAGAAGATTTACAACCTTTGAAGATATCCATTCAAGAAAAGGCCAATACAGACAGAAAGTGAAGGTTGTAGTACACAGTACAAATGATTTGCAAGGATTTTTAAAAATAATTCCTTCTAGAATATTCCCTGTTATTTTTATAGCCTCATCGACAAGGAACTAGTCGTATATAAACCCTAGTTGATGAAAACTTGAAAAATTTCACATAAACAATAAACATGAAAAACTTCACACAAATAATTTTCCAGTATCAAAACAAGAGAAAAGGAAGTGTGGAGCTAGTCCAAATGAACTGAAAAACAATTTGTTAAAAACAGTAGGGTGGTGAAAAAATAGGAGTGAGGAGAGAGAGTGAGTGGTCAAAATAGAATGATACCATAAAAAATGGATGACTATTTTCTCTTTGGTGCATGCACACGCTAAAGAGTGAGTACCCCACTGTTTTTAGATATCACTTACGACCATGTTAAGTGGGTTTTTTAAGATTTCGTTAGAATTATTTTGTTGAATTTTTTTATAACAATACCAGATATATTAAAATTAGAGATGAAGTACATCCCTAGTTATTTTTTTTATCTCGATAAATATAGAATTATTATTTGTCGAGATTTTTCTAGATATATTAAAATTAGAAATGAAATATATCCCAAATGAATATTTTATTTTCCTTTCCTCTCTCCTTATCATGTAAACCTATTTAAAGAGAAAGTGTGCAGAATAGTGAAGTGAATTAACATGGTGCAAAATGGAGAAAATAGGCATTCTTAATTTGTGCTAGTGTGGGGGTGAGGTATTTTTGTTGTTTGGTGTTTATTTCACCTGTTTAGGTCGTTGCCGAGAGTAGTTTTTTTTTTACATGCATATCACTATTTTTTTTATTGAAAACAAAAATCATTAATGTCACTTACTTAATATCCATATCATCCTTTCATATAGATCATATAAATTGTTTTAGATTAGATATAATCTCGGTTGCTTCAAGTAACTTGTAATCATTTTTTTCCAGTTTAACGATTTTTGACTAAAATTTTTATGCTTAATTAAGAGTTAAAGGGAATATTTTTTAGGAAATCAATGCATGTCATAATATATATGGCCTATCACAAAAATAAATTATATGAAATATTAATAAGAGGAATTCAAGACATGAAAAAAATTAGATTGAGAAAATAGACCTTATGCAACTAATAAAAAAGAAAATAAAATTACAAACCTTACCAAAAGGCGAGTCTCCAACCTCATGGTAATGCATGATATTTAGGAGAAACATTATAGCTGCCCTAACAATTTTTATAATTCTTTTTTGGTATTTGGTGAATCAATTTGTGTTTACAGGATATAAAGTATGGCCCCATGCTTGTGCTTGCAATCTTCGACATGTGGGCTGTGCAACTGCTTCATTTAGGGCCAATTAAGACCATCAAGAATGGCCCCATACTTGTGCTTGCAATCTTCGTCATAGATGTGAGGGATCATGAGAAAAGAGACACCTAATCGAGGCCGTGTTGGAGAAAAAAAAAGTGAAGGATCAGTAATTATCATCTTCTTCATCAATGTTGAATGAGTTTGGTACAGTATTGGCTTGTTGTATTTAATGTAATGTGGATGTAGCAGGATGGGATTTTAACTTTTAACCACTCTCTCTACACCTAACAACACCATTGATTAGAAGCTTATGTATATGTTTCCTAAATTTGTCTACGAATATATATACACATGAGGTTAGGATTAATTTACGATGCAACCATGTAAGTCTGTCACTCGAAACTCCGAAAATACGATGAATAATCCTCATTTGTTTGGTCGGAAAGTATTTGTCTAAAACATATTTTAATGATTTTTACGTGTTTTACTACACTTAAAAAACTGATCATTGGATTTTTCTTCCATGTCAAAGAAAAATTAAACCTGGGAGAAGGAATGTGTTTTCTTTCCTTCTTCCCAAACCATTATTTTATTCTTAATCTCCATATATATCCAAAAAATTTTAGATCTTTTTATATTATTAAAGTTTGTACTGTGTTTGGTCTTCTTGGCTTATTCCAACAAAGTAGAACGATGATTTAATCCCTTGTTATATCGATAACTAGTATAAGAGTTTGAATTATTTAACAATTACCTAGTCTGGTATTTGTTTTTTGTTATACATCATGCTAGTTAGTTTATGAAGGCTTCTCACCATCCTTACTTGGTCATTATATGACGTATCCTTAATGGTACTTGTGGTTATGAGTTATTTTTCCTATTAGGACTTTTCTTTTTTATAGTTGATGGTTTCAACAATGTGGAATGGGTTGGTTATCCTAACACTCATAGTTTAATTATTGGTTGGTGCATGTTTTTGGTGAAGCTCTTATTACTTGGAAGAGTATGAGTTTTTAAATCCTCAATCGAGTTTGAATATTGTGCTATGTCATCTACATGCTTTGATATTTTTTAGCTTATAGATTTGTTGGGTGAACTGGGTATCCCTTAGTTTACTCCTACTAATCTTCATGTTAATAACACTAGTGTTCTTCAAATTGCTACCAATTTGGTCTTTCATGAGCACATCAACTATATTGATGTAAATTATCATTTTATTCATAAAGAACTTGATCGATATATGATCAATCCCCCTTACATTGCCATTGAGTTCTAGAAGGTTGGTGGGTTTACCAAGGCTCTATCTTATCATCCAAATCAATTAATGGTTGACGAATTAATGCTTTGTGTTCCACCAACATCAATGTGAGAGGGGATGTTTGTTGTAATAACTTGATTAATTGATATGCAGTTACTTGATTTATGAAGCTTTATCTAGGGAGACTGATTTATATATAAATACTTGATTTAGGGAGCTTGGTCTAGGGAGATTGATAGGCAATAATAATTATGATCCAAGAGATATTGTAGAATGTAATTATGTTGATACTTCACTATTTAAATAGAAAATATCCTCTATTAAGAAACATTCAGACTATTTTGACAAATAATATCTTCCAATTTGATACCAATCTGAGTAGTGAAGTGTTTTGATTTGTGTTTGGTGTAGAAGTTAGGTCATGGTGGTGGTCAAATCTTTTATGATTTCTTGTTGGCCTGTAATTTCCATTTGTAGGAATAAAGAGAAAGAAAGAAAAACTTGTCTACTCAGAGGACTTCTGAGATTTTTTGTAGAGTGTAGGATCTTTGTTGTGATATCATGATAAAATATGTGTGGAGGCTTACAAACTTACTTTTGATTTATAGATATGATTAGTTTATACAGTAAATGATGGTATCTAGGTTTTAATACATGATGATCTCTATGCTAGAATTAAGGTATAAAATTGACTAGCATCTTCTAAATTGGTATTTGAATCTACATGATTTTCTCACATCTCATTCTAACAATAATTTATAAAATATTAAGAGGAAATATATCATAACACACTATATAATATATTATATTATACAATAGTCATATGTGTGTGTGCGTGTGTGTATATATGTATATATGCATGTGTGTGTGTGTGTATAATCATACAAATTTTATTATGAAAATATATCAAAGAAAGACACCTATTTTAAATGTTTTGATTGTCATTCTTTTTGTGAAAAACTTAACTGATATGAGATTACTCTCTCTTACATTTCCATTGAGTTATAGATAGCTCACGAGTTTACCAAGACTTTATCTCGTCATCAAAATCAATTCATGGTTAATGAATTGATGCTTCCTATTCCACCTACATCAATTTGAGAGGGGATGTTTATTGTAATATCTTGGTTAATTGATAAGCAATTACTCGATGCAGGAACCTTTATCTATGAAGTTTGATTTATATATAATTACTTGATTTAAAGAGCTTGATTTAGTTGAGATTGATTGATAGGCAATTGCAATTATGATCTAAGAGATATTGTAGGATATAATTATGTTGATACTTTACTATTTAAAGAGAAAATATCCTCAATTAATAAACATTCAGACTATTTTGACAAATGATATCATTCAATTTAATACTAATCTGAGTAGTGAAGTGTTCATGGGTTTTGATTTGTGTTTGGTGAGTTATGGTGGTGGTTAAATCTTCTATGGTTTCTTATTGGCATGTACGTTCCATTTGTAGGAATAAAGAGAGAAAAAAAATACTTGTCCACACAAAGGACTTCTGAGATTTTTTACTGTGATACTATGATAAAATATGTGTGGAGGCTTATAAACTTACTTTTGATTTATACATAGGGTTAATTTATATAGTAAAGGGTGGTATCTAGATTTTAATACATGATGATCTCTATGCTAGAATTAAGGTATAAGATTGACTAGGATCTTCTAAATATGGTATTTAATTCTACACGATTTTTTAACCTAACAATAATTTATAAAAATTATCTTAATTTAATATATTAATGCATATAACCTTTTAATTTATATAATATTACGAGGAAATATATCATAACACACAATATAATATGTTATATTATACAATAGTCATATATATATTATGAAACTTATTTTAAATGTTTAGATTAACATTCCATTTGCGAAAAACTTAACTGATATGTGATTACTGTATCTTACATTTCTATTGAGTTATAGATAACTAGCTTGTTTACCAATGCTCTATCTTGTTATCGAAATCAATTCATGGTTGATGAATTGATGCTTCGTGTTCCACCAACATCAATTTGAGAGGGATGTTTGTTGTAATATCTTGGTTAATTGATATGCAATTACTTGATTTAGAAAGCTTTATCTAGGGATATTGATTTATATATAATTACTTGATTTAGAAAGCTTGATCTAGGGATATTGATTGATGATCAAATCTTCTATGGTTTCTTGTTGGTCTGTAAGTTCTATTGGTAGGAATAACAAGAAAGAAAAAAAAGTGTCTACCCAGAGGACTTCTAAGATTTTTTATAGAGTGTAGGATCTCTATTGTGAGACCATGATAAAATATACATAGAGGCTTAAAAGCTTACTTTTTCTTAGATACATATGAAGTTTTTAATACTTGATGATTTCTATGCTAGAATTAATGTATAAGATTGACTAACATCATCTAAATATGGTATTTAAATATTAAGATCAAACTTGATATAAAAATAAAGTATCAACAGATGAAATTAAAAAAACAAAATAACTCAATAATTGATTCAAGATCAAATACATTGGAATCAAAAGAATGAAAATTTAATTTAACTTTACAAATAAATAACTAGATTTTTTTTTTTTTGCAATGGCCACCATGATTTCCTAGGAGGAGAGAAGGAGAAGAAGAAGGGAAAAACTCCTTACCGAAGCTCTTCCGCGTGTCTTCAAAGAACACGCGTCTCACCACCATGACAGGGTGGTGAGGCGCATCGAACACCACCCTGGAAGGTGGCATTCGATGCTGTGTGGGCACCACACGGGCCACCTAAAAAGCACGGGTGCTACCCATTTGCTAGTGCATGCTACCTAACCATTTTCGAATTTTAATATTAATTTATATATATATTAAAATATAAAATCACCTCTAACTCTACATGAGAATTACAAAAACACTATAACAAAAAACCCTAAAATGACCTTGAATCTATAGTAAATAGAGTTTATTTTTTAGGGACATTTAAGTAATCAACGTGCATAAAAAAATATAAAAAACACAAAAAGCTCCTAAACCAAAGATAACTTTTTTTAAAGGTCATTTGGTAATTATACTACATAAAAAAACATGAAATTACTGATTAACACCTTCTTTAATGTGATTACTAATAAGCCCCATTGAAAAGACTCCTATACACCTGAACCCAAGCTTGCTCACCAAGGATAAAATAATAGTTTGCAATTCATAGTAAAACATTGATTTGTTGTAGTTTGTTTGTTTTTTTGTTTTTTTTTGTAATATCCCAGCCAAATAAAAATTAAATTTCTTTCACAATAATAGCATGGGAGATAGGTAAAGGAGAGGACTATTAATAAAACATTTAACGAATGTTTCCGAAAAAATGAAAAAATTTGACTCATTTTCATTTTGTTTTTCTGAATATTTAAGGGGTCAAAAGGGACTATAAACATTAAGTTTTTGAAAGTTGGATTCACCCCTCAAATACACTTTGCTTCGCCGGTGGACTCTACCTCCATAGAATGGGCAAGATTCTGAGCATCCTCATAATTTTATTTTCTTGTGAAAACCACCATACCCAACATACGAAAACGAGTCCAACCTATCCTCTGAGGTTTGACAGATTGTTTACTTATAATCCTGCCAACATCATAAATGTTATTAACCGGAAACGCTGGAGTAATTAAGTGCGTGGACGTTTCAAAATATGAAACTTAATTTTCCGCATCCAATTTATAAGAAAAAAAAATCCTTAAATTTAATTTTGAATTTGTGACAATTATTTATTTTTACTTTTATATTTTGCACAATAAATAAATTGTTTTTGCACAATAAAAAATCATCAAGAACAATTTATTTTTTCAAAACAATGTGTTACTATAAATTGTGATTGTGTTGCATGGATTTAATCTTCCAAGTTTATTTATTCCTTAATCAATTCATCTCTTTTCATTTTGAGTTGCTATCGTTAATGCTTGTTATGTATTTTCTCTTGGTTTAAAATAATTGTTAACCTGTAAATTTGTAGATTCATTATTGATATTTTTTCACTTTTTTTTTTGTGATATTGTAATGCAATTTATTGCTTATCAAGAAAAAGAATTATCTTATAATGAAAAATATTTAATTACCATATAATTAACATGCATGGTTAATATGGAAATTAACTTGGTAGAAGTTAACTATTAGGTTAACTGAACGAATTCAAAGAGCATCAGGTTTAATTGCACGAATTCAAATAACACAAGGGTTAATTAATTAACTAATATAGAGAAAAAAAATAATTTATCCAAACGCAAAGATAAATTTAGAGGTTTTGCCTTTCAGTATATTTACTTCTTCTCTTACCAAAAATACCCACACAAATCACGATGACAACATCAAGTTGATTTCTACACACAAAGACTATTAGTGGGGGAATAAACTGTCAAAAACAATGTATTTTTGAGGTAGTAATTAATAAATGGAGAAAGGATTTTAATTTGCATAAAAAAATAAGAGTATTTTTGCAATATTTGCAATATCAAGTAGTAGGTGTTCTGTAAATAATCTTGTTGAAAACACTAAAAACTACCATATTGGGAATTAAAAAAAAAACTATAATAGTGGAATAACAACAACATTTAATTTTCTTAAAGAAATTTGCATCAAAACTATGCTTTAAAATAAAAGTAATCACCAGGACAACACTCCTTTTCTCCCCAAAAAATATGCTACTTTCCTTCTTTTTTTTTTTTTTTATCAATACCAAAATTAATATATATATATGCTATATTATTTGACAAAAAGTTAAACTAAATATATTAATAACATTCTCTCAAATAATTTTCTATTTTACTCCTTGTTAAAAACTTGTAATTTTATTTCTTCTTTTCAACTACTTCTGATCTTAAGAAAAAAAATGAAAATTAGTTAAAAAAGAATATTTGGCAAAATATTTTGGGATTGTAAAGAGAGTATCGTCCGTTAGATGGGGGGATAATATCTCAGAGAGATGGAAATACACACTCGCGCGCACACTTGTCAGTTCATTGACTATCATTTATGATGCCAGCCACCATCCTTCTAAAAAAAACTAAACATTATTTCATACATATCAAGCCTTGTGTTCCTTCTCCATTTTCCTCTGCATCAAACCAAAACAAGCACGGAACACGAGCACCATACCCTTCAGTCCAGCCAACAATCAAAGATGGCCCTTTCAGACGAAGATATTGTCCTTCAACCCTTACTGAAATTACCCGAAACAAAGAGTAATCATTCGAGCATTGAGCTTGAGAGTGTGTTATCTGACACCGAGATGCCATACTTTAAACGTCTTCGAAGGGCCACATGGATTGAGTCGAAGCTGCTCTGTCGCCTTGCTGCACCTGCAGTTGTTGTTTATATGATCAACTATCTCATGTCCATGTCCACCCAAATCTTCTCTGGCCAACTTGGTAATCTTGAACTCGCTGCTGCCTCCCTTGGCAACACTGGAATCCAATTATTTGCCTATGGCCTTATGGTAAATAGCTATCAATTAAAAATACAACACCCTCCCTCTATAGCTCTGATCTCATCTCTCTCTCTCACTCTCTCTCTCTCTCTCTCGATATATATATATATATAATCAAAATATTTTTTTTTGTCATCCATCTCATTTTGATATTACTTGTATATTAATGAAACAGTTAGGAATGGGAAGTGCTGTGGAGACACTCTGTGGGCAAGCATTTGGTGCTCACAAATACGGAATGCTAGGGTTATATCTACAAAGATCAACCGTTCTGCTCTCTCTCACTGGGATCCTACTCACAATCATTTACATCTTTTGCAAACCCATTTTAGTTTTACTTGGGGAATCACAGGAAATCGCATCAGCAGCAGCAGTTTTTGTGTACGGCCTTATTCCTCAAATTTTTGCATATGCGGTAAACTTTCCAATACAAAAGTTTTTGCAAGCTCAAAGCATAATGGCCCCTAGTGCATATATATCAGCAATCACTCTGGTAATACATATTCTGTTAAGTTGGCTTGCTGTGTACAAAACTGGGCTAGGCTTGTTGGGTGCATCTCTAGTGTTGAGTTTGTCATGGTGGATTATTGTGCTGGCACAATTTGTTTATATAATTAACAGTGAGAAGTGCAAGCATACATGGGATGGTTTTGCTGTGCAAGCCTTCTCTGGGTTGTGGGGATTTTTTAAGTTATCTGCTGCATCTGCTGTGATGCTGTGCTTGGAGACATGGTACTTCCAAGTTCTTGTTCTCATATCTGGGTTGCTAGAGAACCCTGAGTTGGCTTTGGATTCGCTCTCCATTTGGTAAGTATTTTTCTTCTTCTTTTGTGTCCTATATTTGTAATGTAGCAAGGCATCCCGGAGACACAACACACACACACACACACACACACACACTAGTTATTTTTATTCCTGATAAAAAAAATAAATTAAAAAAATCTTTAAATGAACTAAAAAAAACATCTAAAATAGAAAAAAGTTAAAAAAAAAACTTAAGAAACATGGACTCCAGTAAAAAGCTCGAGCCTGCGCACTAGAAACATAGTTTCCGACAAGTAGCCCTAGCCCATGCTCCCTGCATAGGCGCATGGACACCCAGTGCATGGCGTTTGAGGGCTCGGGTTGTCATGCCCGAGCCCAACATGTTTGGGTCCAGGCACCCACTTTCATATCTCGTGGGCTCGGGCTGTCTCACCTGAGCCCAGCGTGTTTAGGTCCAGGCAGGGTGCTAGGACTGACTTTCACCTCTACTGGATTCGGGCATCTTGTTTGAACCCAACTCTCTCTAGAGAATTTTTTCCGGACCCCATGAGGGTCCCTTGATATTTTATACTAATCAAATACGTATTATTTGAAGTATAATATTTATTAAAATATCACAAAGATAAAATTATAGTTCAGCTCCTCTTCACAAAAGAATAAGATTCATGAACTATAAATACACCATGAATCATTCAAGTCAAAGATTCATAATCTCCATTTTTAATATTCTTAGCATATATATTTTCATATCTATCTCTCTAAAATATCATTGCACTTTCTCTCTCTACAAAGTTACTGACTTTATCATCGGAGAGTCCCCACATCCATCAAAAGAGACTTTTTGCAGGTACCAATTACCAGCCACCTGAATTAGCAGACATCACCTGCTACTACCACAGTTACCGGTTACTTGCTTTACCAAGTATCACCTACTACCACTTACCAACCCTTTAGACTTTCTATATCAAATCACTAGATACCTTGAATATAGAGAATGAATCAAATTCTTGAACTAAAAGATCAACCAATTATTAAACACATCAACCTTATTCCTAAGAATTTTAAGTTTTAAGACTCATCAATTGGCGTCATTTGTGGGAAATTGATAAAAAGGCCATAAGTTTCTAAAACTTGTTTTTGACATTTCTAGGCCATTCCATGGCACACAACCAAGACATACTTGAGTCAAAACACTGGACAAATCTATCTATTACCACGAACACTTCTGCCCAACCAGACCTTTAACAAATCGTAAGTCAAGTGAAACTCCCCACCCATACTGTGTTGGTAACCTAAGGTCAAAATTAGACCTTGCCACCCCTATAAGTTTTGAAACCCTCGACAACATACAACGCCCTCGCACCACATCCACTGTCTATACCAGGTGCCTTTAGATGATTACACTACTCAAGGGAGACTAAACATAATGACAATCTTGAGAGTTTTTTAAGGGGTCTTTCATGCCATTGCGATACTTATGTACAAAATCGATACTCCAAACATTCTCCCCCTAGCTACCGTGAGATGGACGACACTAGTTATCGTAACCATCGTTCTATGTTAAACTCCTCGGGCTCCCAAGAGTCTAATAGATAAAGGACTAAGAGAAGATGTATACATGAGCATACTTAGGAGAATGACTACAACTCCCCATTAATGGAGGGGTTATTTCTTGTTCAAACAAGTATTGAATAATTGACTTCTAAAGACTACATTTCCATAAAAAATGAGTCTGGACAACTATGATGGCCTAGCTAACCTAAGGGAGCATATACAGAATATACACGGTAGCTTAAAGTCGGTCATCTAGGATAGTGACTCAATGTGTAAAATCATCCCCACAACCTTTCGGGGGTCTGCGTGTACATGGTATAACAATTTAGAGCCAAGCTCTATTGATGGGTTCGATGACCTATACGTTAAGCTAGTGACACTCTTTAGCACCAACATACTAACCAAGAAAAGCTTTAGGGAACTATTTGGTGCTACCCAATAAGAGGGTAAGTCTATGCGAGCATATTTGAAGAGGTTCAATGAGGAGATGCTTAATGTGGAAGAATTTCTTGAGCCAATAACTTTAAAGACCTTGATAAGAAGGGTAAGAGAATATGCCTATGGAGAAAAATTTATGCCTTATTAGACAGAAGTTTACTTAAGATGAAACAAGTCATGAAAAATCACATACGGATGGAAGAGACTGATTTGCTACGACATGGGCCTTCTCTTTATTACATGAACAACCAATGACCTTTCAAGTGAAATCGTTCTCTTATTAGAAATGAAAGCTTGAGGAAGAACTATGAGGGATCAACCCATGGTTATTTGGTGTATCCTAAAAATTACTCTTTTAAAGTTAGCAGTGCAGTCAAAGCAAACACTTTGGCACCAGCTTCAAGACATGTTACTCTTAAGAACCTCTCATGTACCTATCACTCAGATCATCATAGGATGCATAATCCTCAATATGAATGTAAGTTTATTTTTAAAATAAAAAGAATATATCTCTAACATACATTCTCTATCTATTGATCTTCAGTGGGGGTTTATAAATACTTTTCAAGGAGCCTCTTACTAATTCGCCAGTTGATATGGGATCCCCATTCTCTAGGTGATGCCTAGAGGCTTCTAACCAATTAGCCAGCGGTTGATTTGGAATCCCGTATTTTTTAGGTGATGCCTAGGGACCTCTCACCAATTCACTAAAGGTTAATCCAGGATCCCCCATTCTCTAGGTCATCTAGGGGCCTCTCACTAATTTTTTAGGGGTTGATCTAGGACCCTCTCACCAATTTTCTAGGGGTTGATCTAAAACCCTCATTCTCTAGGTGATGCCACCTAGGGGTTGATCTGGGATCCCGGATTAACCTCTGACGATGATGCCTATGGGCTTATCACCAATTCGTTAGGGATTGATTTAGAACTCCCATTCTCCAGGTGATTCCTAAGGGCCTCTCACTAATTCGTTAGGGATTGATCCGAGATCCCCTATTCTTCAGGTGATGCCCATGGGCCTCTTATCAATTCACTAGGGGTAGATCTGGGGTCCCCATTCTCCAAGTGATGTCAAATGATCTCTTACCAATTTGCCAAGGGTTGATCTCAGATTCTCATTCTCCAATACAGTCTCAGACTTGTACCACTCTTTAGTAATGGGCTTTTATATCTCATGCCATCATAGAGAGGTTATATATCTCTCACACACCATTAACCATTCTTCAGTGAGGGGCTCCCAAGCCCTCACGCCATAAAAAAAGAGGTTATAGACCTTCCAATGCTACAAACCTTCTATTTTTTGGTGAAATCTTTCTTCCATTGAGGCTTTTCATACCTTATTCCATTCTAAAGAGGTCACATACCTCTCACACTTAATGCAACCACTCTCTGAGGGATGAACTTGGTTTTCTTAGTGCATTGAAAACAGCTTCCATGGATCTGTCCCCTCTACCCTTTAATTTTTTTTTAAAGTATTGGTATCGCTAGAGGTCATTGTCTTTCTAAGTATAGGTATCACTAGGGGTCATACTCCTTGGGTTCCTTTTAGCTTTTTTAGAATATTTTCTAAGTATAGGCTTATCCTGCATAGGTTTCTATACTTAGAAAGATTTCTAAAAGAGAAAAAACCTAAAAAACATGGGCTTGGACATGGTAGCTTGAGCCCAGCTCCTAAGAAGAATGGGCCCGAGTAAGGAGCTTGAGCCCATGCACTAAGAACATTGGCTCGGGCAAGTAGCTCGAGCTTATGCTCCATGCATGGGCGCATGAACACCCAATGCATAGGCGCAATGTAGTGCACTAGGTGTTCGCTAGTGCATGTACGCTCAATAAATGGGCATACACCCAACTGGAGCTCGAGCCAATCATGCATGAGCCCATATGTTTGGGTCTAGACAGCGCGCTTGGACCCATTTTCACCCCTCGTGGGCTCGGGCTGTCATGCTCGAGCCTAGCGTGTTTGGGTCTCAGCAGCGCTCCCGAACCTATTTTTGCCTCATACAATTGTCGCATCCGAGCCCAATGTGTTTGGGTCTTGGCAGCGCACCATGACCTACGTACTTTCACCTCTTGTAGACTTGAGATGTCATGCATGAGCCCAGCGTATTTGGATCCAGGTAGTGCGCTTGGACCCACTTTCACCTCTCATAAGCTTGGGCTGACACGCCCAAGCTTAACATGTTTAGCTCTAGGTAGCGTATCTGAATCCACTTTCACCTCTCATGGGTTTAGGCTGTCACGTTTGAGCCTAGAGTGTTTGGGTCTAGGCAACACACCCGGACCCATTTTCGACTCTCGTGGGCTCGAGCCTAGCGTGTTTTGGGTCCAGGTAGCATGCTCATATCCATTTTCACCTCTCATAGGCTCGGGCTTTCATGCTTGAGCCCAACGTGTTTGGGTCCAGGTATTGCACCTGAAAACACGCTGACCCAAAATTTCTTGGAATCAACTATGTGCTGAGGCCGCGTACATGTGGGTATGATAGATTGTCAGATCCAACATTCCTAGGCTCATCTATATGTTGAGTCCATACACATGTGGGTCTACTAGACCTAACATCCCTAGGCTCGGATATGCGCTGAGTCCAAGTACATGTGGTTTTGGTAGGCTACTAGACCCAAAATCTTTGGGCTCAGCATCTCGTCGAGCCTAAATAGATCTAAGACTAATGTTCTTTCTAAGCCCCTTATTGAGCTATAAGACTATTATTTTTTTTTTTTTATCATGACCCTTAATATAAAATGTTAAGGTTAAATGCACTCATCTCTTTACACCCCTAGGTGTATAAAAGTCTTTAAAATTACTTGTCATTTATCCCTCATTAATGATGTGTAAGGGATATATATTTATTTCTTTTTAATGCATGTGTCAGGGATATTTTCCATCGACAATCCCATTAGGGCAAGATAAACTTTAGCCCCTCCTCTAAAAAAAAAAACAAGACTTGTTGGCTATAAAGACTCTATGAATTCTTCAAAAAATACAAGTTCACATCTTTATTCTCTATTGCATACATATTTTTAGAGCATCTCTCTAAAATTTCATTAACTTCTCTCTCTAAAAAATACTTACTTAAGCATCTGAAAGTCCCAAAATCTATCAAAAAAGGTCTCTTGTAGGTGCCAGCCACTAGCCACTTTGACTTACTGACTACTAGTTACCTTAGCCAGGAAAAATAGATCAGATTGCTACAATTAAGAGATTAATTAATTATTCAATATATAAACTTTTTTTAACCTACTTGGTTTTCTAGGACCTCATCAATTTGTTTCATACTACTTAAAAAATCTTAATACGATATCCTTTCTTAATTTACAAAATATTTTAATGAGAAAGGATTTATAATGGGTTTTTCTAGTGAATATTAATTACTGTTTTGGTTAAGTACTTAAATCGATACTTAGAATTTGGGTTTTTCTTGCAGCATGACAATCTCTGGATGGGTGTTTATGATCTCAGTTGGATTCAATGCAGCTGCAAGGTGAGTCAAATTAAACAGGACAGTGCTAATTTTTCTTAGAACAACAAACTTTTATGATGGCTTCTCTTGCAAATAAATCAATAAGGTGCATAATTTATAGGTTCTTACCACATCTGTCATTTTATTTGTAAGAAAATGATCTCGTGGAAGAAAGTAGCATTGCTCTCTTTGTTGTAGTTGTTTTTCTCCATTGCATGTGTATACTATCATTTTTATTATGATTTATTAATTAACCATACATGCATAATAATAATTTATTAAAAATCTCACATATGATATGGCCACCCGCATGCGGTTGAACATGCAGCGTGAGAGTCAGCAATGAACTGGGAGGTGGAAATCCAAAGTCAGCCGCGTTTTCAGTGGTAGTGGTGACAACAATGTCTTTGATTATCTCAGTGATGGCAGCATTAGCAGTGATGGCATTACGGGATGTCATCAGTTATGGTTTCACCGGCGGCGAAACTGTGGCTAAAGCAGTATCTGATCTCTGTCCACTTCTAGCCCTAACTCTTGTACTAAATGGAGTTCAGCCTGTTTTATCAGGTACGTGTATTGATATATTACAGCACATCGATCATTTGATTAATGCGAACATGCTGAACAATGGAAGCATGAAAATTAATTAAGGTGTGGCTGTTGGATGCGGTTGGCAAGCTTTTGTTGCCTACGTTAATGTCGGATGCTACTATGTGGTCGGGATCCCATTGGGTTCACTCTTCGGTTTCTACTTCAACTTGGGTGCCAAGGTAACTATCAATTTTATTTTATTTTTCTTTTTATTAACACAAGATGCATTAACTTCTTCTTCTTTTCCCACAATAATATATAATTAAGAGGTATCATCAGCTTTTTATATATCAATTGAAACTAAGTCTTTGAATTTTAATTATTTTAGACCATTTTAAAAAGTACACCCTATACATCAATGGTAAATATTTGTAGAAATAATACATGATGATTTTGAAAATACACCCTCTACATTAATTAAATATATTTAGAAAAACGATACTCATGAATACTGATGTTTCAAGGAAGCAATTATGTGATTGCTGTGCGTGTGTGTGTGGGCACAGGGAATATGGTCAGGAATGATTGCTGGCATAGTATTGCAAACAGTTATTTTGCTATGGGTTACGATTCGGACGGATTGGAATAAAGAGGTGAGCTGAGCATTTTCGAGTACTTGAAATTCTTTGTTAATTGAAGTGAAGTTTGCGTATATTAATTAATTAATTAATTATATCACTACTTGCTGAAAGTTTGATGCATGTATAAGGAAACTCTATCATATTGCAATCATTTTTTATCACCTTGAGTTGTTTAATTCCTTAATTTATTCATTTTATCAATTATAAAATAAAATAAAATTTATAAACAGATTTTAGGTTAAATATGCAATCAACAATATGCATGGCATGAACTTTCCTTATGAAATGTCCTCGTTTCCAAATTTTTATCATGGCAATTTCTTGCTTTCTTCCTTGGAATATATATATATATATATATATATATATATATATATATATATATATATATATATATATAATTGGAAGAAGAATAAATATATAAAATCCACTATCTGAATTACCATGCTGCAATGCAGGTTCAAGAGGCTCTGAAAAGGCTGGAAACGTGGGAGGGGAAAGAAGAACCGCTTGTAGAAGGAGAAATATTCTAGGTTTAATTATAGCTGATGAGAAGACGTTTAATGAAGCACAAGAAATGTGCAAGAGGAATACTAACCTCTTATCTTATTGGCATGTCATTAATAATTATTAATTAGGCCACCTCTTGAGCAGCTAGCACAGAACCCTCCTGCGTGCGTTGAAATAATATAATATTGCAAACCGATCTTATTTATAGATACCGGTCCATGTTTGTGAAAGATTATATATAAAATATGCCTTTTCATTTGCATTCACACAATCCGCACGGTGCATAGAACAAGAAGATTAATGTTTTATTTTAGGGTGGTTTTGAAGGGATTTTTGTTTTTGCTGCAATGCATTCACACGTCATGACTCAGAAGTCCCATGGCCGAAGCCTCAATTGGGAATATGGAATTACAACAAGCAACCATCGAATAGAGTTATAGAGAGAAGGAAAAAAAAAATTGTTGAAGGAAAGGGGGGGAAATTACACTGCTTGCCAATTTAAAGAGTTACTGTCAGTATAATACATCCCACATTGTTGAAGCATACGAATGAGCAAAAACCTGAGACAAAATATAATGAAAGAAATACATTCATCACTTCTTCTTCCCTGCTTTCCCCTCCTTTAATCTTATAATTTCATTGGCATACCTCACACCCTTACCTTTATATGGTTCAGGGGGTCTCCATCTCCTAATTGAAGCAGCAAACTCACCAATGGAGCATTTGTCAAATCCACTGACAACGATCCTGGTGTTCTCTTCCACCTTCACTTGTAGGGTAGCAGGGATTGCCATCCTAACTGGATGAGAGAACCCCAGACTTAATACCAAGTCTTTTCCTTCTACATTTGCACGATAACCAACACCAACTAGTTGAAGTCTCTTCTCGAAACCCTTAGATACTCCCACCACCATGTTGTCCGTAAGTGTTCTGTGTGTATCAAATAGCATAAGGGTTCAAATATTAGAAAAGAATAATTTAGCAAACGTTTTCCAAGGCAGGTATCAATATTTCTGTATTTTGATTTTCCTGTCCTTGACGTTCAAATCAGAATAAAAGATGCAGAGAAAATTCGAAAGACAAACCGCCGCTAAGATAGGAACTTTGGGTAGTACATCAAACAACCACCACTGTTTTTTTCTCATACAAATCATGCAGCTCTAAACTCAAAAGAGCAGTATCAATGGTCAGACATGGACAAAATTGATTTGAATTCACTTCCAAAATTCATCTAATTCCGCATCTAAGGTTGAAACTATTACATTATTGTTCACTGTTACTTTTTACACCAGTGTTTAGAATCATGTGTTCAAGCATCTAAGTGAATATACTCGATCATGTGTTACTTCATTGGACATGCCTGACATGTCTTGAAAAGAGGGGTTGTCAACACACAATCCACGTCCATAATCAGTGTTGCACCTGAAATGGCTATTTCAAACATCACAGTTTCCTTACAGCAAAGATGAGACATGCCAAATTCATGGCCAGCTATTCCAGCAAGACCAAGCAATAGCCTCAACTAGAAGTAAAATGAAGATCCTCATTAAAAAAAGAAGTTAAAGTTAAGATGATTGGTCAATCACATAATATATCTATAAATTCAGCAATTCATATCCAAAATTGTAGAAATTCTTTAACTGTGTACGGTCACATTAGTGTGGGTGATTTTGGTTGAATCCTAATATAGCAAGTATAATCTTCCACAGACAGTGTGCTTCAGGAGCATCAGAATCAGGTCAACAGTTTCAAGTGAGGTTTAGGTTTTAACAGTTTCATCATTATTTAAAAGACACAATTGGCTTATAAACTACAATTTGGGAACATGATACAGAGTATAAACCCTCTTTTAGCCCCTATTTTTGTCAACATCACATGCTAGGACTGGTTCAGAACCAGATTGAAGCAGTTCACATCTTCCTTATACAACCTCTGAAGGTCCAAGAATAAAGCATTTGAAAATGAAATAACTAGCTGGTGTAATTGAAATCACAAGTGCAATAATGCTAAAACAAGGAAGTAATGGGCAATCAAAATAATAGAGCCAAATGATGGAAGGCTTACCTGAAAAGACCATGCATTTGGTTCGCTCTTCTAGTTTCTAGTGCCTTTTTCACCCGAATGATTCCATCCTCGTCCCTCTCAAGCTTCACTTCTCGTGGGTAAGTCCTTGAAAGTTCCCCCAATGGACCCTTTACTTTCAAATCCTGACCTTCCAATTTGATTGTCACATTGGATGGAACTTGAATTGGTTGCTTCCCTATCCGTGACTCCTTACATTCAATAGCCTTTCTCAAAAAACCAATGCGAGTTACAGGAACACTAGGTACACAAATTCTGTTTCTTTCACCCAAGAATACAGATCTCAAATTGCTGAAACACCAAAAGAAGAGAAAAATTCAGAATACTTTCATAATTTTCACTCCTAGCTAATCATTTTGCATAATCAGACTTGTGTTCCTTTCATTCATGTACATAACAAACAGTTTTTCTGAGACACAAGACCATATCTTAATATTGCCCAATAACTATGCGAACTTTGCTTCTTCTCTTAGCCATTTCAGAGTTACGATACAAAAAGTAAACACCTAGTCGCCACATCATTAATCCAAATCAATTACAGTGCACTTTCTTATTCTCATGCCACTTCTTTTAATACAAATTTATAATCCTAACAGCATAAGAAAGCGAAACCAGCGGCGAAGTTTCTCAAACAAGGTTCATTTGTTCTATACAATCCCATTATTTATTAAAACAGCCATATTACATTTTTATTGAAGACGATCTAAAGCACTTGTATAACATAGCAAAACCACCAATCACAAAACCAACCTGGATACTTCAGCACATAGCCCATTTTATCCCACAATTTTCAACACCCGAGAAGTTATTATCTTTGAGAATGCATTGGATTTGTAACTACCAACAATGCAGATTACAATGCAATGACTGCTCACTGCTCTTTATAATCTATAAACCACTACTTTTACTGCCCATTTTTTATGTATTGCACAAAACCCAATTAAAGAAAATGTCCAGTTACAACCTTAGAAGTATTTTCATACTTTGGTCATGCCCCTTCAAAGCATTGACAGGTTTGCAGATAACAACCTAATTGACTCAAGGACTTGACAGCACACATTAAGACACAAAGTCCAAACATAACAAAGCTTCCAAACAAGCAAACCCGTGTAATAAATTCTAGTTTTTTTTATCCCAACCAAACCATTTGTTCAGAAAAAAGAAAATCTTAAATTTTCCAAAAAAATCGCCACCATTTTTGTTACCAACAACTACCTAAGACACAGAAAAGTAATGTGCAGAAAAGCCTTTAATAACGTAAGATAGTTGAGCAAGATAAAAAAAGGGTTAGTGTTATTGACCTGGTCTGAAAAGAAGAGGTGATTGAAGAAGAAGCCATTGTCAAGAGCTCTCCAGCATCAGTGAGCAACTGTTTTGATAAGAGAGGGAGGAGAGGGCCTATCCAAAACGACTGTTTATCCAGCTTTTGTGTAGAATGTCGAAACTACCCTGCCTGCAGAGATTGAAATCTGTGGTTATTTTGCCTTGTGTTTCTTGTCCGGACATTTATACCCCTGTCCTAGTGCCTGGCTCTGGCTGCCTAGGCTGGAACTATAATTTATTTGCATGATTGATCCTATATTTCATCAATTTAATTAAATTCATCCCTCTGCTTCCTTTTGTCAATGTAATTATTAATGTTATCTGTTACATTACATTATATTTATAATTATATTATAAGAAACAGTAAAACGCTTCATCTTTTTAGCAGTAAAAATCATTGTTCATGATGCACTGTTTTTCTCCTCACATTTCA
>Ga0325410_1002117_pt1 | contig 22160 bp, 15 predicted proteins | sample PopdelMetagenome_16_FD_206182 | JGI IMG/M metagenome (GOLD analysis project Ga0325410, IMG submission 206182) | Populus deltoides microbial communities from Bellville, Georgia, United States - Xylem-PdIQD-R3 | ecosystem: Host-associated > Plants > Phyllosphere > Stem > Wood/Secondary xylem...
TCCTTTCTGTACAGGAATTTTGCCTCCCAGTTTTCTCAACAAACTGCAGTTCTTACCTTGTCAGCTAGTACTCTGTTTGCTGTGTTTTTGTTACACTGTGAAACACCTTTGACCTCACATTTACATATGTTTCCATCTCTAACATTGGATTTGGATGAAATTTAGCAAGATTGATTTAATTTCTATAAACCTGAATGCATCGAACGAGTTTTTTTGGATTAATTTCTTATATAATCCGACTAGAATCTTTATAGTAATTTTGTTTTGGTTTCTCCCATTTGGTTTGCATTGGTGTTTTTAGCCAAGAAGGGAATTTCCAAGGGGGTCAAGATCAATGGGGTCAAATAGAAAGACAAGTGGAAAAGAGATGAATGGCATGCTTGACATGGATTAGTTCCTACCAAATTGAATGGCGTTCGAATCTGATTCGAGCAGGTAAAACTAGCCGTGTCAAAGAAGGGAAAAGGTGACCACAATTCTCAGTTACTTTTTTATAGTAGCAAATCAAGAGATTTCGAGTTTCGAGCATGTTTGTTTGTTTTTATGACTGGAATGCGTTTTTTAAATTTTTTTAAATTATTATTATTATTATTATTATGAAGTTTTATTGTCAAAAATTAAAAAAAATAAAAAGTTATTTTTATATATTTCAAAATAAAAAATATTTTAAATAGTAACATCTATCACAAATTCAATCATGCTTAAAATTATTTATATTGACTTCAACCTTACTTAATCATGGTTAGCCATTCACAATAGGTTTTGTGGTGGTGAATTTTTTTGATATTATATTAGTTTTTGAGCTTGAAAAAGATAAGTTTAATGAAAAAAATATAAATTATAAATTTTTTAATCAAATTTTTTTAAAAGAAATTGAAATAAAATGATGAGATGCTTTAATTAAATAAATACCTTTAAATATATAATGATAATAATTAAACATAACCCATCACATAAACAAACAAATCCAACTAAGTCTCGAGGAATTTGGAAAAAGAAAAACGTGCTATCACACACGACGGTATGTAAATTGAAGTTGAGAACTATAGCATAATCACTTGTTTGTAACATTTCATATATATATATATATATATAACGTGAATGTTTGAATGAATTTACATGCATCTCAACTAATTTTATAAATTTTAAAATTAATAATTATATAAATTTTTAATAATTATTATACTAATAACCACGTGATTTAAATTTAAAATTACATCGACACAAACCCTTAATCAGAAGATTTTTTCACTACCATCTAAAGTTAATAATAATATATTTTTATATGTATGATGAGCTCTTTATCTCCTTTTCCCCATGGGTCAGCATATTCGTATATCCCATTTGGTAGATTTTAGTGTCCTTATGCAGACTTATTGTACTACTACTCCTACACTCCCGAGAAAGGCCGAGGATCACAGCCAAATCAAGAACATCCACTTTCCAATATCAAGGATCATGTTTCCGGTAATGCAATCAGACTTGCTTTTTATTATGTTTTTTTAACCTAAAAAATATTAAATTAGTGATTTTTATATATATTTTAAATAATTTTGATATAAAACATTAAAAAATTAAAATTTATCTAGTTATTTCTCACTTAGGTTTAACCGGGACAATTAAGTTGCAAGTCAATTTAATAGGTCATTCGTGTTTGATCAAATTAATATCCAAAACAGTTTGATATAAAACTCAATCCAAGTCAAATTTAAAACGGATGGATTATCATGTCCACTCATCATGTTAAGCTAGGTTTATTAGCTATAATTAAGTTAACATACAATTTATTTAAAGTCAAATGAAACAAAAAATATAATACATGAAATTTGATTCGACAATATTCTAGGGTGTGTTCGAGATTATTGTAATGGTGGTAGTTCAAAGTGTTTTTCGCTTAGAAATGTATTAAAATAAAGTTTTTTTTATTTTATAAAAATTATTTTTGATATTAGCATTTTAAAATGATATGAAAACATAAAAAAATTATTTACACAAAAAAATTTAAAATTTAAAAAATTATAATTTATATTCCGTTCCAAACACACTATAAAAACTGGACAATTAGGTGAAATATGGTAGTGTAAACATGGTGCCACAGCTCCTTCTTCTTCTTTTCTTTTGTTGGGTGCATGTAAAAATGGCCTTTACCCTTCATGCAAACAATTCAAAACCCTCCCTAATTCCCACATAATATTAGCATGGGAAAATCGGTGCATGCAACCTTAACTGGTCCCAAGCTCCGTGTGAAGGGTAGGGGTAAACAGTAGGGGACCCTATAGAGTTGAATACTGTCCTCTATCCAGACCTCTCAAATTAATGGCTTGATGAATAAATTTGGACCAGTGCTCCTTTCAGACCACCACCACCACCGAGCCCTCGTCATCCTTTACAGCTGCCTCATAATTATGCAATTCAACGACTCATGTACTTTTTACCAGTGGCAGTGGTAAAAATTGATATCTCAGACACAGAGTGGCTGGCTATCTATAGCATCAAATTAGGAGTACTCTTTCGTTTACTCCACAGGTTTGCCTTTCCAATGATTATAATCCATGATGATAACATTCACCACTGTCTTGCATCAGCTAGCTAGCTAGCTTGCTTGCTTGCTAGCAGCCTGCTAGTCCACAGCCTAGAAGAGACACAGATGCTAGTCTGCAAAGGTGGTAGTTGTTGCTCTTTTATTTCCATGTCAAACTTGGAAATTTGACTGTTCTTTTCCTTCTAAAATTTACTTCTTGGGGTTAGCAGAAAGAGCCGGCATTCATTTCTTCATTCATATACATAGCTGAGTCTATTGTCACCAAACTTATTGAACAAGAAACTTATTGAACAAGACTCGAGGCACAATCTGGGTTATAGATTAAATGGATTAAGTTATATTGATTTAAATAAATCAAAATGATAATATTTAATTTCTTTTATGAAAAAATATCAAAATCATATAGTTTATTTTAAAAAATTAAATCAAGTTTTGATCGTGAAGCGAGGCGATTCACTAGGTTGTCTAGGTTTGACTGGATATCAACTTTCACCTGATTTTTTAAAACTCAACCCGAGTAAGTTACTAGGCAAGTCTATAAATTCCATTCCGGGTGATGTTTTGTTTTTTCAATTGGAACGATATGTTTCAGTTTTGGAGACTAATATAACCATAAAAAAATAAAACTTAATAAATTATGAAGTTCAATTTTCAATGAACTAAGTGTTGACGGATAAAATTAGAGAAAACAATAGATTTAAAAAAAACAAAAAAACACTATTTGATCGAAACATTCCGGCTGGAATTTTCAGAACAAGCCAAGACTTAAGCAAGATTAAATTTGTTCCAAATCATTTTATTTTTTAAACTGGAATGAGATATATCAGTTATTTCAAACAGAACATGATGAAATTGATAATTTTAACCCTATAACATACCGGTTACATATCTACCCATCCAACTCCAAATTATTGAAGTTTAATAACAATTATTAATACCATTCACTTTTCCATGATGGTCAAGATGTTAGGTAGTATATTTGGTATTAGTTGAAAAAAAAAAACAAAACAAAACATTCATCTGTTTTTTAGGTTAAAATCTTGTCAAAATATACCAAACTGTCTGAATCTTTCTCGTATACGTACTTATTTGACTGGCGAAGTTGATGTAATATATATTCCTTCATAACGACTTTATGATTATATTAAGCCTAATATAGAATACCGAAACAGTCTTGGACTCCTTGAAATGGTAAATATAAGCAGAAAATTATTCCCCTTGACTAACTTCAATGATAGGATGAACTGGCTACTTGTGGACAGTGTTTAACAACCGAAGTCCATAGCTAGGGGGTAACTGTATATTCTTTGACAAAAAGCAAGTCTTAGGCTAAATGATCCTCATGTGTGACTCCAAGGAAAAAATTATGTCAGGCGTGGGAAAAAACCATCATAAATTAATGATGATGGGAATGATGGAGGATCCAAGGTGATAATGGTTACGGTGTGGACGGGCTTTACCTTGGCTAAAAGGGCAATGTGGGGGGCCATTGGATCCCTTTATGCCAAACCTCCTTTTGTGTTCTTAGCATGAATTCACGTTTTGAGTGATGGGTTTTGCCCGCAGGTTATGGCTTTTGAGATTTTTCTCCAGGTTTTATGCTCTTAGAGCTCGACATGATTGCACAGACTGCTAGTTACCCTTGCCCCCTCACAATAATATTCTTTGCTCTCTACGTGGGCTGATAATGCACACTCGTATTACTTAGAATAATCAACACCTGTCATGGTAATTAAGGTCAAGGATTGCACTCTTAGTTTTTAAACTTTGCCCAGCTAGTCGGACCTACTCGGTATTTGAAGCTTGATCTAGACATTTGCTAGGTTGACTTGCAACTCGATTGATCTATTAAAACCAAGAAATTTAAAAATAAAACAAAAACAATGTTGTTTTTGATAAAAAAGATAGGCGGTCCATGAGTTAACTGGGGAGTCGGGAAAGAGCGCGTGTTCATGTTAAAAATTTGATTCTGTTTTAATCAAGGGCGAAGAAGAAGACGTACGAGAATATTGTTGAAAGAGATCATATATCATGTATGAGAAAGAAATCAGTGAAATAAATTGGTGCCATGAAATATATATGTTGCAATTGTCTTCTCTCTTGACATAAAGAGGATCTCTTAGTCCATTGGAGAAAATGATGAATCAGTTTTGTAGCCTGCAATTTTCCATGGACATCAACAGACCAAAATTTGCAGTCAAGTAATACCTAGGATGGAGGGAAAGAGGAAAACGAAGGGGAAAGAGGATGGCATACATGGCTTCCAAAATAAGTAGTACCCAATGTGTTCGAATCACTGTCGCTGGCAAAATGTATCACAACGTCAGTGCATTCTAAGTCCCACAACAACACAGAGTTAGACTTGGTAAGAATATAGGACTGCATAATCTTTTTGAGCTCTCATTGAAGATAAGGAAAACGTAGTTCTTCCATGATCTAATTACCTGCCAACTCCATCTATATCTGTTTTAGTTTCTTCTGTGGGTTGATTAACATAACACGGATTTGATCCTGTGGAAGATCCATCGATGTCATGGATACAGTGATGAATCATATTAAGCAGCAGCCATATATGTCTGTCTGGGGCAAGTAGTCTTTGAGCTCAGAAGAGTTTTTCTAGGGCCTAAGAGAAGAGTAAAAGATCACACAGGATCATAAATTTTCAAATCTAGGAATCAAAACCCGATTGCAAAAACCAAAGCATTATGTGCAAGTCATGAATTTCTAGCCCAGGATTGAAATACTATTAAGTTTGGAAGCAAATTTTGTCAATCACAGTCCATGAATTTTTTATATTATCATGGCATCTCTCACTGGTTTCCTGCAAACCGAAATCCAGTTGGCTGAAACTTTGAACTTCGAAGCAAACCAGAACTGAAAAAACATCAGAATTTGTTATTTACTCTGAAATCTTTGGTGAAAATAGAAACATAGCCATTTTCTGGTGTTATATCATCAAAGCACAGGATTGGAGCTGAAGAGGCCAGAGCTCCGTGGGAATTTGCTGGTGTTATGTCATCAGAACATAGGATTGGAGGCGAAGAGGCCACAGCTCCGAGGGCAACATGTGGATATTTCAGCCGGAACCAAGAAGCAAACACTACAAGAACAAGTTGGAATGAGAAGAAGAATCCGAAAGCAAATTAACAATAGGAGGTGAGAAACAAAGTTTTTCGGAAACTTATATGCCATGGAATACCTCACAGCCACCATATGATGCTCCGACCGCAATCAAGGAGAGTGTTTAGCATGGAATTCCTCCTCTACGTGGATGATAATTTCGGCATAGTTTGCTAAAGCTTGAACCGAGTTGAAATTTGAAATATCCGAGTGTGCTAGCCTTTTTCAAGGCATCTTGCCTTGATCCAAACGGGATTGGTTTCCCATAGTATCGGTGCTGACAAGATTAAAATCAAAGAAAGTAAGGAAAGCTGTTCAAGATTACTATCCAGAATTCTGAGAAGCTGGATTTTTCTAAGAAAATTAACAAAATTAAATGCTTTTTGGCTTTTATCATTACGGGGTTCAAATCTTGAGATCATTACTTGGAGAATTTTCTCTCTCTTTTTTTTTTTATGGAACTCTCTTTGTAAAGACACAGCCCAAATTCCTAGTGAGAGATAAGACCCATTTGGTTCAATGTCGAGCTGTAAGTGCAGCACGAATGGGAAGGAAAAATGAAGGAAGATAGCTCAATCCTACGTTTCAGACTTTCAGTCTCTGCAAAATGGAAATGGGCCTTGGAGTTTGGTCGATCCAGGAAAGAAAGAAGGATGGAAAGAAGGACCAACAGAAAATATTTCAGTTTGTGAAAATAAATCTTAGGCCGAGTTTAATAACCACTTCGGATCATCTTCTTTCGTTGGACAAGTTTATCTTTATGGTATCTGGTAATCCATTTCTCAAGGATCCCTACTCTTTCTTTCTTTGTCCTGCTAACCACTTCGGATCATCTTCTTTCGTTGGAAGTATATCCAAGCAATGTGATCTTGCATAGTAAACATATATGTTATGTGAATTTTCTTCTCATTTCAACGATAAGTTCATCAGCAGAACACACCTTTCACAGTTATGATAGCAACATCACTGCCTGATATATTCTCAAACACACTACAATTAAAGAGAGCATCGTGTTATGTAACCATTGTTATGAACACAAGTCTCTGAATATTAGTAGGAGATATCAGATATGTTGTCATCAGTTACCCGCCGCTACTGTAAGGACCTCTCAATTCGTTGGAGAAAATGATGTTGCTATCGATTGTCGGAGAATCAGTTTTATATCCTGCGATTTCCCATTGAAATCAACAGAAATCTTTTTATTGATTTCAATGGAAAGAGAGCAGATATCAGATATGTTGTAAGGAGCTTGAAGTCGTTAATTATATAACCTCTTGAATCACATGGATATGGTTGAAACATGGAGTCACTGCCACTAGCCAAAGGCACCACAACGTCACTACAAGACTAACCAGCGCGCGCGCGCGCGCACAAGCTATTCATCAAGTTGCTCTTCTTTTTGTTGAGCCTTCGCTGAGCCATTGATAGGATAAGCAAACAAAGTTTTGTTCTGCCATGATCAAAATAAATATTTGTAAAATTAAAATTAAGAACTAATAAATTACTGTTATGTTTGTTTGAAATTAAATAAATTAAAATAAATAATAAATTATTAAAACAGTCAAATATTAAGGATGAAATCAATAATAAAAAAAAAGTTCGACTATTTATATGATTTCACATCAAATCTTTTAATAATAGAAAATAGTCATTCGAACCATCAATTCTCTGAACATTATTAAATGAATACCCGCATGCCTCACCTTACCTTTTGATAAATAATTAATTAATAAATCAAATAAAGGCACAACAAATAACATTTCTAGTTGATGAACCCGACATGTCAACCAACCCCACCGACGGCTTTCTCCACACGAGTCATCACCGACACGTCACAAAGATCCAAATCTAGTGCGATTTTCTTGCCATGATTAAAGCTCAAATGCTGGATCCTCCTTGTAGATCCCCCAACGCGGCAAACCCAAGCCAATGCTCACCTTGTCAAATTCACCAATTGTAAAAATAAATAAAAGTTTGCTATATTTTAGTCCCTGAAGTTTAGAAATAGCTTTCCTAAACCCCTATAATCTACCTATATCAATCCTACGAGGACAAACGTCTTCTTCTTTCTTGCCTTGAGAGAGAGAAAAACTTTTCTTTCACATTCCTGTTTTATCTCAATTGACAATTTTTATTTTTTTAATAAACAGGCTGATTTTTTTTTTTAAAACATACTCCAATTTAAGATAATAAGAACCTATTTGGGATAAAAGTAGCTTTTATAATTTCTAAATTTATATATGTTTTGAAAAAATATTAAATTAATATTTTTTAATAATTTTCATGTGTTGATATCAAAAATAATATATATATATATAATATTTTAATATATTTTTAAATGAAAATTACTTTTTAAAATTACCATACATTACAATATCTTCTGCAAAAAAAGTTACTTTTTAAAGAAAATTTTCTAATATTTTCTTATTTTTATCTCTTAGTTTTGTATCCATTTCTCTAAAGCACTAAATAAAATTTCTTCCAACTTCAGAGCTATAATAACAAAATTCAACCAATAAGAATCTAAGCGGAACATATCTCAATCTACAGGGACCAAAATGAATTTCACCAAAATATTTAAAAGCCCAGTCTAGATCCAACAGCTCCACAGCATCGTTTCTTTCAAAAAACTAGTTGACCCTCCCCTCCCCTTATTACAATATAACACCAACACCCCAATTCCTTCCTCTATCACAAATTTCCACAACAAAATCACTCCTCTAGATCTTCCTCCTCCTCCATGGCGCCTCGCGCGAGATCGAGATCTCTGCTGTTTCCGATATGTACAATTCTCACAATCCTTATTCATGGCGCTCACTCCTTCTACCTCCCTGGCGTCGCTCCTCAGGATTTCATTAACGTCAGCTCCACTTCTCTCTCTCTCTCTCTCTCTCTCACTGCATGATCTACAAATTTTCATTTCAGATCTCATTTTGCGGTTTTTTTATTTGATTTATAGAGATCTTGTTGATTTATGCAAGGGAAATGTGTGATTTGTTAGTTATTTTGTATTGAAGTATGACATTTGATTTCAAATTAAGTTAGTTATTGTCAGTGATATTTTTCGAGTTTTGTTCGGATCGGTTTTGTTTTATTTTGTGCGAGGAGGATATGAGATTTGTTAGGTTTTGTTTAGTTAGTGAAAATGATTGATTTTATTGCAGAAGGATTTTTTTTAGGTTAATGAAGGTGGTTTAGGGATTTGATCAGGCTGTTATCTAGTGAAGTATGGCATTTGATTTCAAATTAAGTTCGTTACTGATACGAATTGCTTATGGATTTTGATTATTATGAGTTATATTTGTCTGAGTTTTCTTCAGATCGGTTTTGTTTGATTCTTGTGCGAGGAGAATGTGAGATTTGATAGATTTTTGTTTTGTTAGTGAAAATGATTGATTTGATTGTAGAAGGATTTTTTTAGGTTAATGGAGGTGGTTTAGGGATTTGATTAGCTGTTATTTATGTTAATCTAGATCAGCATTGTCAGTTATGAGGAGGATCCGCTGTTTAGTTTTACTAATTTTGTTATTTATGTTTAATCTTGACAGTCATTATGGTTTTTGCTAGCTTTATAAAAATAATTACTTTGAGTTATCGTGTGAATTTGTTATTGCATTATGGTGTATTGTAGTCACTGTGTTGTGTTTCGTTTCCAGTTGCATTAAATAGTTGAAGATGCTGTAGTTAATTAGTGAGTGTAATTGAGATGAAGTGTTAATTAGTGGCTGTATGGCTTAATATGAAAAAATTAATATTGATTATCCTAAGTGTTTTTAGAGTAAGAATCTATTTCTGACTTTTGTTTTTTGGGGAGGTTGTATAATTAGGAGCTTTATCAATACTGTTTTTCGGATCATGTTTGTTGTGATTGTTTGAGATAAAGACAGAGGCTGCATTTTGATTGTGTGGTTTTTCTATTTGTTTTTTTGTTTTTTTTCTTCTGGTTGCAGGGTGCTGAGTTGATGGTGAAAGTGAACAAATTGACGTCTATAAAAACACAACTTCCTTACTCATACTATACTCTTCCTTTCTGTACCCCATCCAAAATTGTAGACAGTGCAGAGAATCTTGGGGAAGTACTTCGCGGTGATCGCATTGAAAACTCCCCCTATGCGGTCAGTTTCGTTAGGCTGGATGAGTGTGGATTTACTTCTTCACATGCATGCACTATTATTTTCCTGACCTTTTGATTGGAATTATTGCAGTTTAACATGGGGGATGCAAAGATGTGCAATGTTCTTTGCCGGAAAACACTTGATTCCAAAACTGCAAAGGCATTCAAAGAGAAGATTGATGACGAGTATCGGGTTAACATGTATGAAACACTGTTTTTAGGCGTGGAGTCTATCTACTAAATTTCATGATGAGAGATGTGAAATTTGTTTTTCTAATTATTCTATCACTCATTTGACAGGATCCTTGATAACCTTCCTCTTGTTGTTCCCATCCAAAGGCTGGACCAGGAATCTCCTCCTGTTTATCAGCTTGGATATCATGTTGGGCTCAAAGGCCAATACAGTGGGGTATGTGCATTATTGCACTTAAATTTCCCCTTCTTAATGTGTTGGTTTTTTCTTGTGCTTACATTGTCTGGTTATATGCAGAGCAAAGAGGAAAAGTATTTTATCCACAATCACCTGTCATTCATTGTTAAGTATCATAAAGATCCTCAATCTAATTCTGCAAGAATTGTTGGATTTGAAGTAAAACCATTCAGGTCAGTTATTTAATGATCATATCGTTTCTGTAAAATGGTTGCTTCTTACCTGATTCCATGATTATGATATTTTTTTTTTCAAATACCAGTGTTAAACATGCATATGAAGGGAAGTGGAATGATGAGAAGCCTCGATTAACAACATGTGATCCCCACACAAGACATACTGTTGTTAATTCTAACACTCCTCAAGAAGTTGAAGACAAAGCGGAAATCATATTCACATACGATGTTGAATTCCAGGTGAGATCTTGCACATGACTACACAGTTTACATTTATTTTTATTTTCCCTTTTCTTTCTTTCTTTTTTCTTTTCCTTCAGATAGTTAAAACTTTCGTTGTAGTCATCTGTTACTATTTCAACTTCACGATAAAAGCTGTTGTATTGTCATCAGTTATTGTCCCTATATGCCAGTGGTTTGGACATGTGTTTTGTTGAGCACCTTGGCAAACTATAATACAGCAAGCCACCTTACCATTTTATTCATTTATCACATGGGCAGATAACAGTGAAATACTTTGCTTACATGGATTGAGTTTGCATTCTCATATTTTCTCTTGATTTACCTCTCAGGATAGTGATGTGAAGTGGGCTTCCAGATGGGATGCCTATCTCTTAATGACTGATGACCAAATTCACTGGTTCTCAATTGTAAATTCTTTGATGATTGTTCTCTTCCTCTCTGGCATGGTGGCTATGATCATGCTACGAACCCTTTACCGTGATATATCGAAGTACAATGAACTTGAGACCCAAGAGGAAGCTCAAGAAGAGACTGGATGGAAGCTTGTTCATGGAGATGTTTTCAGGCCTCCATCTAATTCAGATCTGTTGTGTGTCTATGTTGGAACTGGCGTTCAGTTTTTTGGAATGATCCTTGTTACCATGATCTTTGCCATTCTCGGATTCCTTTCCCCTTCAAACAGAGGTGGTCTTATGACAGCCATGCTCTTACTTTGGGTTTTCATGGGCATTTTTGCTGGCTATGCCTCGACCCGGTTATATAAAATGTTCAAAGGAACAGAATGGAAGAAAATAGCACTCAGGACTGCAGTCATGTTCCCAGGGGTCGTCTCTGCCATTTTCTTTGTCTTGAATGCTCTCATTTGGGGCCAGAAATCTTCTGGGGCTGTGCCATTTGGGACAATGTTTGCTCTTATATTCTTATGGTTTGGAATTTCAGTTCCCTTAGTGTTTGTTGGAAGCTATATTGGGTTCAAGAAGCCAGCAATTGAGGACCCTGTGAAGACAAACAAAATTCCGAGACAGATCCCAGAGCAGGCTTGGTACATGAACCCAGCCTTCTCAATTCTAATCGGAGGAATTCTTCCATTTGGAGCTGTTTTCATCGAGCTTTTCTTCATTCTCACCTCGATCTGGCTGAATCAATTCTACTACATCTTTGGTTTTCTGTTCCTCGTTTTCGCAATACTCTTGGTCACCTGTGCTGAAATAACAATTGTCCTCTGCTACTTCCAGTTATGCAGCGAGGACTACCTCTGGTGGTGGAGGTCATACCTCACATCCGGTTCCTCAGCACTGTACCTCTTCCTCTATGCAACATTCTACTTCTTCACAAAGCTTGAGATAACCAAACTTGTTTCAGGGGCCTTGTACTTCGGATACATGCTAATTGCATCGTATGCATTTTTCGTGCTAACTGGGACAATCGGATTCTATGCATGCTTATGGTTCACAAGGCTCATCTATTCGTCGGTGAAAATTGATTAACTCTAGCAGATCCCTTTCTTCCTCCACCTCGATGTCCAAAACAGGGTAAGATTCACAACTAGTAGATAATTATCATGTTTTCAAATGTAAACCAATTTGCACATTTTTGGATTGAGACAGTCATGTCATGATTTTGATGTTATAGTTCTTTTATTCAACTTTTGTTTAAGAATCACTCTTCTTTAATTATATAGATTGTTGACCGATCTTGTGATGCTCCCGTTTGATCTCTTATCTTCTTGTGGTCTTAGACCCTCAAAATTTGATTATTGTTTTTATGTTTTTATATTGTTTTGTTTTGTTTTGAAATGTTGATGTTAAAAATAATTTTTAAAAAATAAAAAAATTATTTTAATATATTTTTAAATGAAAAATATTTTAAATCATAATTATTATTACATTTCCAAAACTCTTAGTGTGTGGCTGTTGTGCAAGCTGCCTTTTCAAAAATCCCAGGTGGAGACCTGTATTGCACCACAGCCTGCCTATTCTCAATCAGAATATTAAACATGTTTAGATCCGGAAACAACTAATTACCCAAAAAAAATAAAGTAACTAATCAGGATATAGATTACAAACTACCTCCCTTCCCTGTTACAAACAAAAGAACAAAAGATTTTACAGCCATCTATGTACTTCCTAGGATGAGTGTCTCTAGGATCAGCAGTACCAGTAGCCGCCTTGGCGACGTCACGAGCAGTGGCTTCAGGTTATTTCTTGGCATGCAACATATATCCAATAGCAGCAGTGATCACACGAACCCGGTAACTGCCATTGTAGTGGTGGTGTAACTGCCATTGTAGTGGTGGTGAAGGGTCGTTTACACATGGATGGATCCATCTACCCCTGTTCCTTTTAACTTCTTCAGGGCTCATCATCTTGTGGGTGTGCGTTTTACCTCCAGCTCCCGTTCCCTGGCTTTGATCTCTCAACTTTAAATAGCAAGACTTAAAAAGGGTTAAAGAAAGCAATTTACAGTGTTGCCCCGTTTGACGTGAACGTTTGGCCCTTGAACACGTAGCAATTGCATCATTGCAATCCAGACATGTGAAGCCCGGATTGGAGATGTTGCCCTTTGCATCATATTTATTGTGTGTTGATAATGCGGAAGATATTTTTTTTAATTGAAATTATATTAAAATTATGTTTTTTTATATTAGTTTAATGAAATCATTCTAAAAAGCATTGCAGGTGAAAAATACTTGGAAAAGTGGGTTAAACTGTAAAAATAAACAAACTTTAAATTATAATTGAGGGGTTGACTTGAAAAATTGTTATCCAAAGTCTAATTCTTGTCAGATTTTAAGTTATTAGAAGAAGAACCATTGATGTGGTGAGATTTAGTTAATTTAATTGTGTTTTTAATTATTCAGTTAACCTGATTTAAATTGATCTAAATTTAACTAGAATAGTTTTAAATAATTTTTTTTTTGAGAGATGCAGACCAATTTAGGTAATTTTATTAACTTTAATATGAGTGGGTTGATACCAAGCCCAACCCAATTAAGTGACAACTTGGGTTGGGGAGTTGAAACCAAGAGATGGGCTTTAATGATATTGAGCTGTGTATAGATATAATTACATTTTTTGTTTTATAAATTGAGTTTAAAAAGGAATAAAAAATCCAATATTCAAATATTAGTCGATTATATTAATTAAATATACTAATTGACTTCGCATTTTATAATAATTCAGTATAAAATAAGAAAATAGAATTAATATACAAAATAAACATATTAGCTCTTCATTTTTAGTTTAATAACATAATAATCTAATTGATTTGTATTTGTTTTGTGCATTGGATATTATTTTTCTTAGAAAAAATAGCACAAAAAAAAAATTACACCAAATTTATTTATACTTTTGATATACAAGAAAAAAAAATGTATAGATTTATGTGGATTTCCACTTCTTTTGACCGTTAATATTGTATCACCTTGTCACATCTTTTGAAAAACGTACAAAACGGCCTTGACCCACAATATCCGAGGAACCCTACATCAACGTGTTTTTCAATTAACGGCTAGTTTTCATTTTCTCTTATAAATTCAGCAAATTGTGAGTTACTTTCTCTCCAGAACCATCAACCACCCTCCGGTCTCTTTCTCAATCGTTCTAAGCTCTCAATATCAATGGCTTGCTTTCAAAGAGCTGTGGCATGTGCTTTGGTGCTGATGTCTTTTTTTGTGGGTTTATCACAAGCTAAAGATTTGTTAGTCGGGGGCAAAACAGATGCATGGAAAATCCCATCTTCAGAGTCTGATTCGCTTAACAAATGGGCCGAAAAAGCTCGTTTTCTTGTTGGCGATTCTCTTGGTAAATCTCGTTTTTTAATCAAAATGTGCTGAAACATCATCTGGGTTTCAATTACCTAAATTTTCTAACTCTACTTTTTTGGCAGCGTGGAAGTATGATGGCCAGAAAGATTCAGTCTTGCAAGTGACCAAGGAGGCTTATGCTAGCTGCAACACTACAAGCCCTATTGAGGAATACAAGGATGGGAATACCAAGGTGAAGCTTGATAGATCAGGGCCATTCTACTTCATCAGTGGAGCTGAGGGTCATTGTGAGAAGGGACAGAAATTTGTTGTGGTGGTTCTGTCTCAAAAGCAGAGACACACTGGAATCTCTCCAGCTCCTTCTCCAGCTGAGTTCGAGGGTGGCCCTGCTGTTGCTCCAACAAGCAGTGCTTATACCTTGAGAGGTGGCTTTTTGGTGGCTTTGGGGGTTTTGGTTTTGGGGTTATTTTGATGTGAAAGATGATGTTCTTGGGTTTGGAATTTGGAGGGTTTTGATTTGTTCATTCATTTAATCATATAGTAATGAGGGTATTGCCTGACTAGAGATATATAGAATGCTGCTATGTGAGGGGAATTTGGATCCCATTTCCTCTCCTCTTCAACATAAGAGGATCGATTCATTTCTTTATTTTTGGATCTTGATCATATGTAGTGGGAAATTTCATATTTCTGAATTATGACGAGTCCAACAAATAGTCCTCGCATGTTTTCTGCAAAGAAAGCACTTTCTAGACCTACGTGTCCGAGGTTAGCATCCAAAATACGAAGAAGATTAAAAAGACAAAATCAGAAGAGAAGACATTGTCTCTATTTTTATCCTTTCAACAACACTATATGTCTTTCACACACACACACACACACACACACACTCACTACTAGAAGAACTAACTAAACGCAAGGTGGTAATAAACAATCACATGCTTCATGCCCTCATCCACATGTTAGGAGTCTAAAATTGTTGATTATTCAAGTTAAACATGGAAGACCTAGATACCATGTTACATGATAAAAGTCTTTACAACCACATCACCTCTCTCCCTAAATTTAAAAGCTGTCCTTCCCGATCCAAATTACAATGCCCGAGAAAAGTTGGCTAAGCGCAGCTGTTTATTACTTACAGTATTGTGCCTTTTCTTCACCACGGAGGAAGGGAACAAAAGTGCTATTGCTCTGGGAGGGGTCTAGTGATGCTCTAGGATAACCATCGTCATGATACACTGTTGACAATACCGGCTTCATTCACAAGAATAGGCCAGTTGATGCAAACACTGGCAGATCTCGTCTATGAAATCCTGTGAGGTAAGAAAGGGGATATGAGATTCAACAGTACAAGAACTGGGAATTCATGAAGCTCAAAAGCTTACTAAAAGGAAAGTTGATTTCGGTATATTAAACTGCAGATTTAAAGGGGTTAAAAAGAAGGAAGACTAACAGAAATATTGGGATGCATGCATCTTTGTGCAACTTCATTCAGCATTCACATCTATAGCTCTTTGCAATTATCTTAATTAGATTTTAGATACTTCAACCACAGTTACAAAGCTTTTTTCCTTCATTGGCGCACATGCCAAACAACTGTACATCCCACAGCCAACTTGTCCATTGCTTTTCATATAAACCCTATAAGTTAATAAGTTTTGAAAGACTTCAAAATAGCATATTAGCATGTTAAGATTTTATCTCAATACTCAAAATTCACTCTCTGTTTCCTTTTCTACTGTTACAGATTATGCAGCATGTTTCCAAATTTAAGATAATAAATATTCGACATTGTTGGAGACAAAAGTATTTGTATTTCAACATACTCAAATGTCCTAGGGTACTTTTTTGTTAATTAAACCAAACAAGGTTATCTAGTTATATCAAGCAAAACGGTGGCCTAAAAAGATTCAAAGGAAAATTAAGAAAACCATAGAATTGAGTTCAAATAAGATACCCCACATATACCAGCATCAACAACTAGAAAGTGAAAGAATTCCATACTTTTTCCACAACAGTAAGGTCAAATAATAGAATAAGCAAAAAACAAACGAAACTTTTTAGATAAAAAGGAACTATTTTATGGATATACATGATCTTATGATGTACCAGGATATATTAGAAAATCAGTCCACAGGCAGGTTATCTTCAGATGATGAATCAGTTTTTATAAGAGGTCCCTTGAAACCATCTGTGTTGCCCCCAAAAAGCTCGCGGGCAGCTTTTTCAAGAAACTCTTGGGCAGCAGCTTGTACTGATTGTTTTTCAGATGTATCGCATTTTCTCTTCTTGCGGGTGCTCCTCTCTGTATACTTAATCTTGGGCCCTTCTCCTTTACTGATATTCCTCATGCTTTTCCGCTGTTCTGCAAACAGCAATATTTATTTTAAGAAAATATGAGATCACAAAGGAAAGAAAAATGCCAATGACAAAAAAAGTGATTGACGACTTACCGGGGGTAAGGTCAGGCAGTGAATGCTCAATGAAACGGGTTGCAGCCTGGTAATTTAAAGTAGTAGAACGGTGCAATGGTTCTTCAAGAACAAATTCAAATTTGATTAATCAATAAGAGATATGTGAAATGACTAGCATAAGCAAGCTCATTGCAGAATACAATTTTAAACAAGACAACGGCTTTCCATCTAACTAAGCTTGGTGTAGTTTAGGAATTTAGACATGGCAACGACTTTCCATATAACCAAGCTTGTCGCAGTTTAAAAACTTGAACACGGCAACAACTTTCCATATATCTCAAGTGTATTTTCCTAGTCCTTCCCTAGCAATGACAGTTTGAGATTTGCATGCATCAACAACAGAAGGCAAAAGAAGTACCTTTACTTATATCTACAAACTGCTCTAGTTTGTCTTGATACAAGCTCAATCTCTCCTACAAATTACAAACCACCAAATTGCATATGTAAGGTAAAGCTCATGAACATTATCTTCAAGACATACATTAATAAACCAACACATTGAAGGAGAAAAAACAAAAAACTTCATAAAACATTAACCATAAAAACCGTTGATTTTAACCTCATAATCCAGACGCGAGAATCAAAAAAATTCAGACGCATCATACAGTACCCCTACCCTAATCCAAAAACCAAGTAAAATACACAGTAAACATCAAAACCAAATCACCCAGATGCCCAAATTAAAAACTCTAAGGAAAAATAATAGGGTGCAAGAACACATACAAGCTCTGTCTTGATAGGATGTTCATCTGGGTGAATTCCAGTAGTTCTCAATCTCACTGAAAAAAATCACAAAATTAAACAAAAACCAAATGAAAATCACCGAAAACAACATCAATAAGACTAAATTATTGGTAAAAAACTGGTCTTGATATACTGCTTATACATACATGCAAAGAGAGTAGAAGTGGCCTTAGCAAGCATAAAGAGAGATTGAGCCCTTTGAAGAGGTGGCATTTCATCAAGGACATCAGGGTTAGCAAGAGACAAGAATTCAAGCAAATGGGTCTCTACTTGTTTTACATTTGCTAAGGTTCTTTCCACTGCTTCCATGGCTGATTCTGGCACTACATCGCTGTTGCTGCTGCTGCTTTCCATTTTAGCTTCTCTTAGACAAGAAAGACAGCAACTTTTCTTACAAAGATTCCTCTGTGTCACTGTTTGGTAAGGATTTTGAGAGGATTTTTGAGGCTAATGCTGTGTTGGTGTTTTTGGTGAGTTGGTGTCTAGGGCTTCTGAGGTGCACAGGGAGCGGTTTATGGCGGCAGTTAAGGTTAAAGTGATGATTCTGTTCGTGTTTGGTAACTCACACGTCACTTCCTTTTTACAGGATAGTTTTACTTTTGTAAAGGTTTTGGGAGTAAACTATCCATTTAGTCCCTATAGTGTAATACAATTAACTCACTAGCCCTTGTAGTTCTAGCAATTATATATTTAATGCACAAAGCTTTAATCCCTTGAGTTAAAAAAGAAGCAAATGGATGCACCACAAATTCCAAAAGAATATCTCAAAGAACAGAATCAATGACCACAGATATCTTACTCTGCAATCATGTAGTCTCTGTTCACCACATAACCCCTCAAATTCAAATATCCAAACAAGCCAAGCCAATCTCCACCATAGCCAATATCATCATCTAGGACCAGACCTGCCTGGTGAGTCTCAAGCTTCATTTTTGTATCTCTCTAAACTTGTTTCTTTTTTACTTTGTCTCTATCAATTCAACAAGAAACTATCATGCAAAACTGAACCCATTTTTTTTTTCTCTTGAGATTGTCACTCTTATGCTTAGTCTTTTGTCTCTTATAGCTTACTTCCATGGCTGTGTTAATACTTAGCTCTTCGACTGTGTGTTGTAGTTGTATCGATTATAGTATTGCTTTTAGTGAGCAGAATAGGTTGTCTGATTTCAGACATAAAAATGGGTCATTAGGAGGTGAAAAGTTTGGAACTTTGAGGGTTTTCCCGTTTGGGTCTAATGTAAATTGGAAGAAAAATAACAAAAAACAAGTGGCTTTTTGTGGTTTTGCATTGAAAAGCCAGAATGAGGAGCTGGTGGTGAATGGGAAGCCAAGAAAGGGGTCATCTTCTGATGAAGTTTTGGGAGTTCTTCACTCAATTTCAGACCCAATTCATGCTCTTTTTTACTTTAAATCAGTTGGTGAGTTGCCAAATGTTGTTCACACCACTGAAACCTGTAATCATATGCTTGAAATATTGAGGGTTCATAGGAGGGTGGAGGATATGGCTTTTGTGTTTGACTTGATGCAAAGGCAAATAATTAGGAGGAATGTGGATACTTATTTGATTATATTTAAGAGTCTTTTTATCAGGGGTGGCCTGAGGCAAGCACCGTCTGCCCTTGAAAAGATGAGGGAGGCGGGGTTTGTTTTGAATGCTTATTCATATAATGGGTTGATCCATTTTCTACTTCAGTCTGGATTTTGTAAGGAGGCGTTGGAGGTATATAGAAGAATGGTCTCGGAAGGTCTTAAACCTAGTCTTAAGACGTTCTCTGCACTTATGGTAGCATCAGGGAAGAGAAGGAATATTAAAACTGTGATGGGTTTGCTGGAAGAGATGGAGAGTATGGGGTTGAGGCCTAATATTTACACATACACCATTTGCATTAGAGTACTTGGGAGAGATGGGAAAATTGACGAAGCATATAGGATTATGAAGAGAATGGATGATGATGGATGCGGTCCTGATGTCGTCACTTACACAGTTCTCATTGATGCTCTTTGTACTGCCAGAAAGCTTGACGACGCTATGTGTTTGTTCACAAAAATGAAATCAAGCAGTCATAAACCTGATAAGGTAACCTATGTAACCTTGTTGGACAAGTTCAGCGATTGTGGACACTTGGACAAAGTGGAAAAAATTTGGACTGAAATGGAAGCTGATGGTTATGCTCCTGATGTGGTTACGTTTACCATACTTGTTAATGCCTTATGCAAAGCTGGTAGAATTAATGAAGCCTTTGATCTGTTGGATACCATGAGAAAGCAAGGGGTCTTACCAAATCTCCATACTTACAACACATTGATTTCTGGACTTTTGAGGGCAAACAGGTTAGATGATGCATTGGATCTTTTCAGTAATATGGAATCTCTTGGTGTTGAACCCACTGCTTATACATATATCCTTTTAATTGACTACCATGGAAAGTCTGGTCACCCTGGAAAAGCTCTCGAGACCTTTGAGAAGATGAAAGCTAGAGGAATTGCTCCTAACATTGTTGCTTGCAATGCATCTTTGTATAGTCTTGCTGAAATGGGAAGGCTTGGTGAAGCAAAAGCTATGTTTAACGAGCTTAAAAGTAGTGGGCTTGCTCCAGATTCAGTGACCTATAACATGATGATGAAATGCTATAGTAAGGTAGGGCAAGTGGATGAAGCCATCAAGTTACTATCTGAGATGTCAAAAGTTCAGTGTGAACCCGATGTAATCGTCATTAATTCTTTGATTGACACACTTTACAAGGCTGGCCGAGTGGAAGAGGCATGGCAAATGTTTTGCAGAATGGAGGAGATGAACCTTGCTCCTACAGTTGTGACCTACAACATATTACTAGCTGGATTAGGGAAAGAGGGTCAAATCCAAAAAGCTGTTCAGCTATTTGAGAGTATGAATGGGCATGGGTGTTCACCAAACACAATTACTTTCAATACACTCTTGGATTGCCTATGCAAGAATGATGAGGTTGATTTGGCCCTGAAAATGTTCTACAAAATGACAACAATGAATTGCAGACCTGATGTTCTAACTTTCAACACAATCATTCATGGTTTTATTAAACAAAACCAAATTAAAAATGCAATCTGGCTCTTCCATCAGATGAAGAAATTGCTCAGACCTGATCATGTGACTTTGTGCACGCTCCTTCCTGGTGTTATAAAGAGTGGGCAGATAGAGGATGCTTTCAGGATCACTGAGGACTTTTTTTATCAGGTTGGATCCAAAATAGACAGGCCATTTTGGGAAGATGTTATGGGAGGCATTTTGACTGAGGCTGGAACAGAAAAGGCCATTTTATTTGGTGAAAGATTGGTATGCCGTGCAATTTGCAAGGATGACTCTGTATTAATACCTATAATTAAGGTTTTGTGTAAGCATAAGAAAACCTCTGTTGCTCGAAATGTATTCGTGAAGTTCACAAAGGAACTGGGAGTGAAACCAACACTCAAAGTATACAACTTGTTGATTGATGGGTTTCTAGAAGTTCATAATGTTGAAGTGGCCTGGAATCTTTTTGAGGAGATGAAGAGTGCTGGCTGTGCTCCAGATACATTCACCTACAATTCTTTAATTGATGCTCATGGGAAGTCTGGGAAGATCAATGAACTTTTTGATCTGTATGATGAAATGCTAACTAGGGGATGCAAGCCCAACACCATAACTTACAACATGGTCATCTCCAATCTAGTGAAATCTAATAGATTGGACAAGGCTATGGATTTGTATTACAATCTTGTTAGTGGTGATTTCTCTCCCACTCCTTGTACCTTTGGCCCCCTTATAGATGGACTTCTGAAGTCAGGGAGACTTGATGATGCACATGAAATGTTTGACGGGATGGTACACTATGGATGCAGGCCTAACAGTGCTATTTACAATATTCTTGTAAATGGTTATGGGAAATTGGGTCATGTGGATACTGCTTGCGAGTTCTTTAAAAGGATGGTCAAAGAAGGAATAAGACCAGACTTGAAGTCTTACACCATTCTTGTTGATATCCTATGCATCGCAGGGAGAGTAGATGATGCTTTGCACTACTTTGAGAAACTAAAGCAGGCTGGCCTAGATCCAGACTTGGTAGCTTATAACCTTATGATTAATGGGCTTGGACGATCACAAAGGACAGAAGAAGCTCTATCTCTTTTTCATGAAATGCAGAATAGAGGGATCGTGCCTGATCTTTACACTTACAATTCCTTGATACTCAATCTTGGGATTGTTGGAATGATAGAGGAAGCAGGGAAGATATATGAAGAACTACAATTTATAGGCCTTAAACCTAATGTGTTCACCTATAATGCTCTTATTCGTGGATACACCCTCTCTGGAAATTCTGAACTTGCCTATGGCATCTACAAGAAGATGATGGTTGGTGGTTGCGACCCCAATACTGGAACTTTTGCTCAGCTTCCTAATCAATCCTGACCCTTCAAAGATGCTCAACTGGTCATGCGTTCACTTGGCTGTTTATCTTTCCACTCAAGTTTTACTGGGTATTACTTCCATCTAAACTAATTCATGAATATCCCAAATCTAAAAGGTTTGGTTCTTTT